>PJTT01000159.1_pt1 | contig 109310 bp, 105 predicted proteins | sample 1512261 | NCBI WGS metagenome assembly PJTT01 (sample SAMN08177685, study PRJNA422409) | Soil metagenome, whole genome shotgun sequencing project. | isolation source: Soil (2) enriched on wood chips | place: USA: Madison | collected 2015-01-15 | reverse complement strand
GCATTTTTTAACGCTGCACTACAACCATTTTCTTAACGCAAAATACGCGAAGGCCGTCCGAGCAAGTAGCACAGCATAATTGCAAAGAAGTCAAAAAAACTTATTCATCTTCGCCACCATATTGCTCATCAAGATAGGCTTGATAATCATCGTACCATTTTTCCATTTTTGCCAGCAACGTAACTTTAATACCTGCATCCAGCGGGTCTATTTCGTCGACAATAACGAAGTCTGCCTCCGGATTATCATACACAAGTTTGGCTAAGAAACGCGGTGCTTTTGTATGCAGTACATATTCGCCCTCAAGGTCGTTCTGTTCATTTTCGCACAATAAAAAATCAGGAACTTTATTCATTTGGTATTTAATTTTTATGCTGTAAAGCTAAGGTTGAAAAACTTATCAAGTTGATAAAAAATAATAGCGTTCTTTTCCAAAAATCTATTTTGCAACAATCGCTGCGGCACTTTGCCTATTCTGATTTTTTGGTAGTTAGTTTAGATAAAATATCAGGCAGTTGACTTTCTGCTAATACCTGAAAAATATCGGCAGATACATTGAAACCATTAGCTGCACAGGATTTGCGCTTGATTGTTTTAGTGCGCGCTACTTCTACACCTGACTGACTGTAAATAACCATATAACCTTTAGATGGTTTGTCGTAATCTTTGCCACTTTCCAGTACGCAACGAATACTAAAATCAAACTGATCGGGCTTGCCTGTTACATCATACTTTAGGTATTGTACAACTTTCATCACAATTGTAAATGCGCGATCATCGGCACAATCAATATAAAATGTTTGCGCTGAAGCAGCCGCTGCGAAAGAGAAGCTGATGAGGAGCATGATTAAAAGCCGTTTGCAAGATTGCATCAATCCATCGTTAGATTTTTCATCAGCAAGAAAGCAAAAAAAGCCAACAACTCCTAACCATAAAAAATGCAACCAAACAACACCTGCATATAATTTATTTAGGTATTTTACGTTGAAATACCACCATGACATTAAAGCGATTAAAAAGAACGCCTGTAGCAATTTGCGTAGCTCTCAACTGTATATTGCTCACCAACGCCCAGGCACAGAAAAACGTCAAACCATTTAGTCAAATCAATATCCAACCACATATAGGCAGCTCATGGCAAAGCACCTTATTTAAGCCGGTTTTTGACTTTTCTTTTATGCCTGAGTTTTTCGCTCTTCCTTATCCCATTAACTTTGAGAAAGGTACTCAAGGCTTCGGGCTCGACTTAGGCACTACCGCAACAATCAATATCTCGGCCAAAGACAATATCGGCATCCGCCCCAATGCAAGGCTTAGGTACGACTATTTTTATGGTTTACCGGGAACTTCAGGCATATATAACAAAGTAGTAAAAACTTTTCTAATAGACCTAAGCACACATTTTGTGTACACGCACCGAAGCCCCAGAAACAAAGAATGGATGGCAAGCATAGGCTATACGCTCAATCAATTGGGCAAGGAGTATGTATTTGACGTGAGGTATAGTGGAGGCTCCCAGCATTCCTTAAGAAAATTTCAATATCCTTCTATCAACTTCGGTTTGGCTTACGATTTTTTTAAAATCAGCGAGGTTTTGTTTGTTAACGGTTCTATTATGGCCAACTATATTCCGCATGGTCATCCCGCATTTCCAGACAGAGATTTTATGAGCTTAGGTTTTGGGCTTAGTGTCAGATACAAACCCGAATTTTTAGTCTTCAAATTGCGTAAGTAATTCTTATTCTATTTTATGGACAATTAACTACAACCTATACCCAACCGTTAACCCAAGAAACAAATTGTACATTTTAAAATCAACGCTTTCAAAATCCTTTTTCATTACCGGCGTAGCACCATAAGACAGATGTGCCGATGCTATAAAATGCTGTCTGATAAAATAGTCTATGCCTATATCAACACCTGTGTTGAGCTTGCTGATTTCATTTGAAAAATCATACTGCGCATCTGCTATTCCAATCTTTTGTCCAACAGGCGTTTCATCGCGCATATAGCCGTCATTAGCGGCGCCCGAGAATTTCCCTTTCAACAATATACCTGCAAATAGTCCGGCTTTTACGCGCCAATTATGAGCAATATCATAGGTCGCGCGCAGTGGTATTGTGAGATAAGTATTGCGCACATTGGTAGTAACCGACCCTGTAAAATAGCCTGTAACAGATTGGCTCGAGCCATCTTTGCTGGCATTGAAAGTGGTATGATAATTCTTCACTACGGCTTTCGCATTCATGCCTTTCTGCTCCAGCATAATGCCTGCTTCCACACCCCATTTCGGTTGCAAAACATAATGAGCTTCGAGCGCTATTCGAGGCATCCATCCAGGGCTATAAGACTCGATAGAACGAATAGACGCAGGCAGACTTAAAGGCGAGCTACCGCCAATATTCAAGCCGCCACGTATGGAGTAGCTAAAGGCTGGCGATACTGTTTTGAGCGTCTGGACATCGTCCTGAGCATGCAGCAATATAGGCGAAGCAAACAAGGCGAGTAGGAAAAAATATTTCATTGCAAATTGGTTTAATAATAGTGTTGATTAAGAAAAATTACTCCGAAATAATGCGCACATCATCGACCCATAATTTGCTACCTACAGCACCCTCAAATGCGCCACCATTCTTGCTTGAAGAAAATACCAGCACTAATTTATAGCCAAATGCATCGAGCACATGCGGGTCTGTTTCTGTCCTGTAATCAAAGGAAATATCAAACTTATGATAGGCAGAACCCGTGGTGGCTGCACCGTTTGCCAAAATAGCCGTAGCGACTATATTTTCAGCAGTCAGTATATTGCCACCATTAAGATTAGGCAATGCGGTTGTTGTTTTAAAAAGCACCGCATAGATGCTACATTCATCGGGTCGTGCAGGTGTTATTTCGGTATTCGTTTTATCCTTTACATTGCCACCCGATGTGTATTTATAAGCGCCTGTAAAACGAACCGGCTTTCTGTTAAACGGCACACCAAAAACAGTTGCTTCCAAAGGTGCTGTCATAGCTTTAGCACCATCAAACGAACCTAAAAAAAGATTGCCCGCAGCAATAGGCATACCTACCATCTCACCCAGACTACCAGTAGATTTTGTTTCGAGTTGCGCTGCAAAATTACCCTCAAAAGCATCAGAAGTTTTTTGTGTGGGATAAGCCTCCGGAACTTTATCTGTAGCTAACAGCGCAAAGCCACTATTGCCCGATGCCCATACATATTGATCTTCGGAGAATACCGTTTCGTAAGGTGTATTGTACTTCGCCACAGGGTCTAAAGTCCATTGTTCAAATAGAAAAGTATCAGCAATAGCATTTTGCAGCAGGCTCACTTTATACACCTTTTGCCATTTGCCATCTTGCGAGTGCACTGTATAAGTTACGGGCGAAGTAAAATCCTGCACAGAGCCCGATGCCGGTACAATGGTAGCACCTGGCGTGAGCTCAAACGCAGGCGCAGCCTTGCTTCCGGGCATTTTGCTATAATTGGCAAATACGGTAACTGTATTGTTGGTAATAATCGCTTCCGACCTTTTTACCGAATCCGGCAAATGAATAGCCAGAATATCTGCTTCCATATTTTCGGCTTCGGGCTTGATGCACCCTGTAAATAGCAAGACAGCGGATAAAAAAAGTACAATTGGTTTCATAAACAGCGGCATGTGATGGAACTATAAAATTAGACAAAACATGCGACAGACTGAAAACAATAAAGGAGATTCCTGAGAATCTCCTTATCGCTTTCTTTGGGTTTGGATTTAACGAAAGCCATCGACTTTCATTGGGGCACGCTTGATCTGTTCTTTGAACTAATTGCTTTTACCGACCAGATATTATAGCATCCATTTCTTCGGAATTTCCACCAATGCTTCTGCACTCAATGCTTTCCGTCATTTGGTAATGCTCGTTACCTGATAGCGTATTGTAATACATCTTATCTACCCTGCATTGACAGCTCTCTTTTTCAAGCGTTACAGAAACCATTCCTGCACCTGATGGAAAATTTCCTTTACTATAATCGGCTACTTCAAAGCCGTCCTTTTTTAGAACTTCTACCAAAAGAATTGTTTCGCTTTCGTCGTCTGGAATACCAATAGATAATGTATCATACAATCCCGGCAATTCAACTATTTTACCTGCTTGCGCTGCTGCACTTTCGACAACAAAATCAACCAGTATTTTAATGAAGTCGTGCCGCTCTTGCTTACGCTTATCCACACAGGAAAGCCAAGCCCCGCTTACCATACACGCACAGCTATCCTTGCTAAGGCTAACAGAATTTGCTTTGGCATCAAGCGGAAAGTTACCATACCCCCAACCATCAATCCTGAAGCCTCTATTCTTGAGCATTTCAACTATAGTAAGCTCTCTTTCTTCATCAACATCAGCATCTTGCAACACTGATTTTGAATCGAGCAGTAACACAACCTTGTCCGATTTTTCGTCTGCATTTTCTATTAAAAAATCGACTATTTTCTCGCTGAAATTTTGGGCAGGCATTTGCCTTTCTTGATTGCAGGAGCATAAAAATATGCAGGTTAGTACGACGATTATTTTTATTGAAAATGCCATTGCAGATGGTGTTTAAATAGGCTATGCAAGCAGGTTAACGAACAAAATATTTAAATACATTTTAGCACAGAGCCTATATCCAGCTTAGTTTACAACCAATTTAGATGCTCTCATTCCACTTTCGGTTTCCATAATTAAATAGTAAATACCGGCAGATAAATCTGAGATATTGATTGTATTCGTTCCTGTTTTCAAATCAACTGTACGCAACACTTGTCCTATTGTGTTTACCATGGTCATTGTTTGATTTGACTTAGTCTTATTTTCAACATTTACCACACCGGTAGTAGGATTAGGGAATATGCGAATACCGTCCTCTGCACTCAATTTGTCTAAACTCATCGGATTGGGTATTACGTTAACCGTAGTGTTGGTAACGATTGCAGGATTGATGTCAAAGTAAATTTCCGCTGTATTTTCAACCTTGTCGCCTATTGTCAAGCTTTCTTTCGCATTTACTTCGTAGATGATATAGCCTTTGTTGTGGTTCGGGTGTGTAGCATCCGGCAATAAAATTCTTGGGAAATCTACACGCAACATTTTCTGACCAGCTTCAGCATCATAGAAATTATAGTAGTGGTCATGTGAAGCGCTCAACACTTTAAAAGTTGATAAATCCAGGTTGTTGTCCATCACATCGAGAATGTGAATATTCCAGGCCGTATCATTACCTAAGTTCTCAAAGTTGATGGTGTAGGTAAGCTTTTCGCCCGCGGCAAAATCTCCCGCCGGACTCACCAATTTATTATTAGGGTCATAAGCTGCGCGAATCGTATCTGTAAAAACAAAAACATTATTAGCAGGATCGGAGTCTCCGGTTAAAGGCGTAACGGTGAGCACATGTGTGGCCGTATCGCCCGCGGTCAATGTAGTAGCGGGGTTTAGCGTAATAGTTTCGTAGAATGCACCCGTACCAAGCGATAAGTCACTTACATTCCAGGTCAAAGTATTACCAGAAATAGATGTGGGAGGAACTATAGAGCTTACATATTCGTACTTAGGGCTAATCTCCAATGTGACAACAGCATCTTCACTACTGCAAGCAAGGTTTGACGCGGTCAGTATCAGGTAGGAATTTTCAATGTACCTCAGGAATCCAGTCATATAGCCAGCCATATCAAATGCGGTAAAGCCGGCATTGCACTCATAGCCTAATTGGATCAAGTTATTGTCGGTCTGAAGCGTATCCAGCATAAAGGTGTAAGGGAAGCCCGAACCCGATTCGCATACAAGATCCAAGCCAGGAATAGTGCCCACAAGATCTATAGAAAATTCTACACCTAATTCAGCCTCCGGGATATTGATTTCGGAATAGCTACCTATTGCAGTTGTACCAACCACAACACCTGCTTTTTTAACCTCCACCATTCTCCCCGTACTGAATAAGTAGTCTGTACCATAATCATATTCGCAATTTGCATCTCCCCTGAAATATTCTGAAACCCTTATACTTTTACAATAGGCATCAATCGTAGTTTCAAAGGTATCTACAGGTTCGTCATCCTCGTTGTATAGGATAGCAGCTACAGTATAGTTGCCGGGCGTAGCATACGCATTGAACGAACCAAATTGCCCGGGCTCCCAATAGTAGGCATCTTCCGAAGTGCCGTCTCCATAGTGAACGCGCACGCGTCCGCCAGGTAAATATTCATCCGTAGTACCACGTATGTTCGTCACCAAGCTTCCGGCAGGCGAACTATAATATTCGCATGAATCCAGATTTTTCGCCAGACTGGTAATTTGCACACCTTGTCCGTAACTGGCGCCCACAGCGCATCCCAGCATAACAGAACATAGATAAAATGCTTTTTTCATAAGTCAAGATTTTTTTGTGAATAAATATGTTTCAGATATAGGAGTGGCTATTTTGCAAATACCCTTAGTGATTCAGAAAAAATTTTAAAAATATTTTTCATAAAAATGCCAATAAGTTTATCCTATTTTAGCGGCTTATTGTGAGCCATAATTTAGCCCAACTATACCAAGCACATTTTGAGGAATTGCATCGATATGCATTTACCATCCTCAACGACAGCCATCTTGCTGAAGATGCTGTACAGGATTGCTTTATAGATTTTAGCGTAGCGATGGCAAAAGAAAAAGCGATAATGGCGCCAAGAGCCTATTTGTACAAAATGGTGTATAACAAAGCGCTGAAACTGTTGCAGCATAAGGCTTCGGACAATGATGTGCTATTGCTGGAACAGCAAAAAGATGATTCACAAAACCGACTGGAAGCAATAGTGGATTCGGAAAAAGAATTTACGAAGCAACAACTGATGGAATCGGTACTGGCATTGATGCCGGAACAATGCAGAACGGTATTTCTCAAGAGCAAACTGGAGCAGCAGAAGTATAAAGAGATAGCAGCAGCGCTGAATATATCAGAGAAAACTGTGGAAGCCCACATGAGTAAGGCATTAAAAATAATTAGAGAATTTGTAAGGGTAAATGGTATTTCATTTGCTCTTATTATAGCAATTTTAAGCCATGAGTGGAATTGATTTTGAGCTGTTGATAAAATATCTTTCCGGCAAAGCCACGCCGGACGAGGCTTTGCGTGTAGAAGACTGGCGTTCGGCCAATGAAGACAATCAGACTTTCTTTGATGAAATCTTTGCAAGCTGGGAGTTTGAGCGATCTTATACAAAACCTGATATAGCTGCTCTTTGGAATCAATTTAGTTCAAAAACCAACACAGTTGAGCTTCGTAAGCCCACAACCAAAAATCTATCCTGGCTTAAATATGCTGCTATTTTGATAATAGGCCTATTCGTAAGCGTCTATATTTTCAACCAGAAAAATACAGCAGATACTAGAACCTATTTGGCTACCGCTGATTCCTCCAATTACACACTACCCGATTCTACACAAATTGTATTGAACCAAAATAGCAAGCTGGATTATAGTCAGTCAAGAGAACAGCGCAAGATTACGCTTTCGGGAACGGGCTATTTCGATATAAAATCGAATAGTATACCATTGGCTATTTATCTAAAATCCAGGTTGGTTATCGAAGATATCGGCACGCAATTTTGGGTAGAAGAAAGGACTGCCGAAGTAATAATAACAGTACTTGATGGAAGAATAAGGGCAAGCTATAAGCAGCAAAAACGCGAAGCCGGCAAGAATGAGATTTTGATTTTCAATGTATCAAAAGAAACATTTGCACTCAATCCAAGAACCGGAAATTTCGATTTCAAAGATCAGCCGCTTGCTAAGGTTTGCAACGATATAAGCCGGTATTTTAATACACCAATAAAGCTGGATGATGAACTCAAAAATGAGATGGCAACATTGAAAGGCAAGACCTTGACATTGGAAGCTTGTCTGGAAATAATTGCCGCCACCTTTGACCTTAAGATCGAAAACCAAAACAACCAAACCATTGAAATTTCTACGAAATAATTTTTATTCTATTATAATTGCACACTTGCTATTATTGAGTTTCAGTAATAAAGCCTGGTCGCAAAATGCAACATTCCAGACTATTTTAAGTCTGCCTGAGAAAACGTATAGTCTATATGAATTAGCACAAACGATACAATCGCAGGCAGATGTTTCATTTTCTTATAATAGCAAAAAAGTAAGAAGCAGCACTACCATTGCTTTGTCAAAACCGCAAACTGATTTGGGTAGCCTGCTTTATATGCTGAACAAAGATTACGGCATTGTGTCAAGGGTTCAGGGCACGCACATCATCTTTGTAACCGGCCCTACAAAAGAGCACAATGTAATCTTAAAAGAAAAAAGAAAAAATACTGCTGACAGAAAGAAAGCTTCTTTAAAAGAACAGCAACGTGCTGCGAAAGAGCAATCAAAGAAACGCAAGCAGAACAAACCTGAAATTGAAATAGCTGCCAGTAAGGAAAGTGCTAATTCAGCAACAGAAAATTCAGATAAGTTAGCATACCAGCAATTTTTAGAAGAGGTGGTGAAAGATGATGCTGTACTTAAACAACATTATCTGGATGTAGGCAATGATGAAAAGACAGTCGGTAAACTAACCAGCATTAGGGAAGCACGCAATTTATCAGATCGTACCAACGGGATAATAGCGAATCTGAGTGTACATGCCGATGAAAACTTCTATCTAAACCCGCAACTCGAAATAGGCTACAAATATTTCTATGCAACGGTTGCATATTCTTTCAACGGCGCCGCCAATCATTTCAGATACGGAGCAGGACTGAACTATCCTGTAAGTCAAAAAGTTTCCGTTGGCATGTTCGCAAATTATGGAAAATTTGAAATGTCGGATGGCTATTTTCAGCAGCAGATAACACCTGCTCCGGATTCAGGTGGAATAGCGGACACTGTTACTTACTCCGGAGATTATCAATCCAATTCAAGCTTGCTCAAAATAGGCTTTAGATTTGACTATCACATCAGCCCCCATATCAGTATTTCTATCGCGCCGGTATTTAATTCTTTGAGTACAACGCTTAACCAGAACGGCTTGCCGGTGTCGGTTAATGACCTATTTCCTACATCTATTTTCCCGGTACCGGCATCCGATTTTAATCAGCTTGCAAATAGCCCTTTGGTATTGAGCGACAATTTTACTTTTGATAAAAGTAATTACAACAAGAGCTGGCTGGGCGTGCAAATAGGCCTGCGAATATGGCTATTTCGAAAACCGGATTCATAAACTCAGCCTAAAATATTTTACGCCCGCAAACGTAAAAAATCCCGCCTCTTTCAAAGCGGGATTTTTCATTTATACCAATCTATTGCTAATTAATCTTTACTATCAGGTTGTTTTTTAGTACTGCCTTTTGAAGATATCTTAAAGAAGATTTTACCTGCTTCGGCATCATAATCAGCGAGCGCGTTGTCGCCCTCTTTGATGTTATGATTCAAGATTTCCTCTGCCAACGGATCTTCCAGATATTTCTGAATAGCCCTATGCAGAGGCCTTGCGCCAAATTGTTGGTCATAGCCTTTCTCTGCTATAAACTTACGCGCAGCTTCGGTAAGCTCCAGCGTAAAGCCCAGGTTATTGAGGCGCTTGAACACATCTTTCATGATGATGTCAATGATCACATTGATATCGTTTTCATCCAAAGAATTGAAGATGATTACATCATCAATACGGTTCAGGAACTCAGGGCTGAACGTGCGTTTCAGCGCTTTTTCAATCACTGCGCGATTATTTTCTTCAGTAGTAGAAACCTTTGCAGCAGTAGCAAAGCCCACACCATCTCCAAAGTCTTTCAACTGGCGCACACCAATATTTGATGTCATGATGATGATGGTATTTTTGAAATCCACTTTACGACCCAAACCATCAGTCAACTGACCATCGTCCAATACCTGCAACAGAATGTTGAAAATATCCGGATGCGCTTTTTCGATTTCATCGAGCAATACAACTGAGTAAGGCTTGCGACGGATTTTCTCTGTCAGTTGTCCACCTTCTTCATAACCCACATAGCCCGGAGGCGCTCCTATCAAGCGGCTCAGCGAGAATTTCTCCATGTACTCACTCATATCTACTCTTATCAGCGAATCTTCACTGTCGAATAAATAGCGAGCCAATGCACGTGCCAACTCCGTTTTGCCCACACCGGTTGGCCCAAGGAATATAAACGAACCGATTGGCTTTTTAGGATCTTTCAATCCAACACGATTACGCTGAATAGCCTTAACCACTTTGCCTATCGCATTGTCCTGACCAACAACCATACCTTTCAGGTCGTCGCCCATGCGGCGCAATTTTTCATTTTCTGCTTCCACCATGCGCATTACCGGTATGCCCGTCATCATGCTGATAACTTCGGCTATATCCTCTTCGTGAATAGGATAGCGCTTGTGTTTCACTTCTTCTTCCCAATCTACCTTCGCTTTTTCTAGTTCTTCTCCCAGCCTTTTTTCTTTATCGCGCAAGGCAGCCGCCTCTTCGAAACGCTGGCTTTTAACTACTTTATTTTTCTCCAGCTTAATGTCTTCAATCTTCTTTTCAAGATCTAAAACAGCTTGAGGAACATTGATATTTTTTAGATGCACGCGTGCTCCAACTTCATCCAATACATCTATCGCTTTATCCGGCAATAAACGATCCGTCATATAGCGGTCGCTCAATTTTACGCAGGCTTCAATAGATTCAGCATCGTAAGTTACGTTGTGAAACTCTTCGTATTTAGGACGGATATTATTAAGAATAATAATAGTTTCATCCACGCTTGGTGGCTCTATAATTACCTTCTGGAAACGACGATCTAATGCACCATCTTTCTCAATGTACATGCGGTATTCATCCAATGTAGATGCACCAATACATTGAAGTTCGCCACGAGCCAAAGCCGGCTTGAAGATGTTAGATGCATCCAACGAACCGGAAGCTCCACCCGCACCAACAATGGTATGAATCTCGTCAATGAAAAGAATCACATCGCGGTTCTTTTCGAGCTCATTCATGATTGCTTTCATGCGCTCTTCAAACTGTCCTCTATATTTAGTACCTGCAACCAAAGCTGCAAGATCCAAACTGATAACACGCTTGTCAAATAGCACACGGCTTACTTTACGTTGCACAATGCGCAATGCAAGTCCTTCAACAATTGCCGTTTTACCCACACCAGGCTCGCCTATCAAAATAGGATTGTTCTTTTTGCGGCGGGATAGTATTTGCGATACGCGCTCAATTTCTTTTTCGCGACCAACGATAGGATCCAGGTTACCCATTTCGGCAAGGCGTGTGATATCACGACCAAAATTGTCGAGTACCGGCGTTTTTGATTTTACATTGCTACCTGCAGCTCCACCTTGCCTTTGGCGCTGCTGGTATTGACGACGTTCTTCATCGTCAAAGTCTTCTGAACCGGGATCGTTGGCATAATCTGCACTTGGCAAATCGCCTGCATCTCCCTGAAGAATGCTTAATTCATTTTTAAACCTATCGTAGTCCACTTCGTAGTTGTTTAGAATTTTCGCTGCCGGATTCTCTTTGTTTTTGAGAATAGACAGCATTAAATGTTCTGACTCGACCATTTTACCGCGCAAGGCTTTTGCCTCCAGCACCGTAATGCGAATCACTTTTTCTGCCTGACGTGTCAAGGGCAGGCTGTTCAGATTGGCTGCTGTATTATTGCCTTTACCTTTAATAACGACTTCGACATCTTTGCGCAGATCAAATAAATCTACATTGAAAGATTGCAGAATACGCACCGCGATTCCCTCTCCGTCTCTGATAAGGCCTAATAATAAATGTTCCGTTCCTATAAAATCATTTCCAAGTCGCAAAGCTTCTTCGCGGCTAAAGGAAATTATCTCCTTGACTTTCGGTGAGAAATTAGAATCCATGTTTGTTCTTCCTTTTTAAGATTGCTCTTAATAACTTTTTATACTTAAAATTTACGCTGAATCAATGAATCAAAAAATCAATATCATGCTAAATTAAGGATTTTTAATGCAAAAAGTTGAGTTGCAGGTTAAGCGTAATTATTCGCTGCGCAAATAAAATACTTTTGACTAATGACTTGTTAACCCCGAATGAAGTGCTTTCAGTTCAATCAGTATTTTCTCCACATAAATAAACTGGCTTTCTGTAGGTTCAAAAACACCGAAACCCTCTTCAGGAAAGCTTTTCAACTGAATCTCCTCTACAAAATAGTTGCCCGACTGCCGCATGATTTTTGCATTCTCGCGAAACAAATCATCACATTCGTACAATAATTGAATAAATTTTTCTTTCTCCCGTATAGGTATTTTCACTTCGTCCTGCTCGCTCTCACTGTGAAAATTATTGAGTTCGCGCGTGATGCGCACGTTGTGCGTGAGCAAGAAATAGTAGTTGGCATACAGCTTTTTCTTGCGCCTTACCGGCTCTTGCATGAAACGGGTGAAAGAGTCGAAAGCATTAGCATTTTTCGTTTCAGATAAACGCTTTAATTTAGTCCATGGCGTTGGCTCTTCCCCTCTGTAAAATGTGCCTCTGAAATAATTGAAATTGGAAATAATAGCCTGCGCCAAAAATCTTGGCAGCATGTCCTTATCCCATGCTGGCAACAATAAAAAGCCCGCAGTAACCGCCAAGCCAGAGCCTATAATGGTACAGATAATGCGCAGCTTCATCAACTGGGCATCGAATGTAGGCTCGATTGACAACAACCCTACCAACATCAATGTGATAAAAAATGTTGCAACAGAATATTGCCTTCTTAAAAAATAAATCAAGAAAATAGAGCTGATAAATACCAATACAATACGCGTAGCGGAGGGAAATGGCAACATCAAAAATCCGGTACCGACTATAATACCGGCAACCGTACCAATACTGCGTTCCAGCCCTTTTTTAAGCGTCGCACCAAAATAGGGCTGCGATACAATGATAGCTGTAAACGGTATCCAGTAACCATGATTAGGAAAATACAACCAGGAAATCAAGGCGCCGATAACCGCTGCCACGCCGATTCTCAGCGCGTATTTAGTAGTAAGACTATCGCGATGAACTAATTGCCGCAGGTTATTCTTAAGGTAACGCGGATGCAGGATATTTAAGGTTTCAGTAAATGAATAGGCAACAAAAATTCTACGCTCCGGTGATGCCAGCAGTTCGAGCGAACGCTCTGCCAGCTTGGCTACACGCTCTGACTGCACTGCAATCTTTTGAATATGCATAATGACTGCGGGTTGCTGGTCAGGCAGCTCTTTTAATTGCCCTACTATCTTGCGCAGGCGTTCAATGCGCGACTCTACCAATATTCTTTCTTCTTGCTTTAATGTAAGCAAGAAAATTTCCATGCGCTCGCCTATTTGCTCCAGCACCCGAAACAAGCTATATATCTGAATCATCAATTGGCGGTCGCGCGATTGCTTGGCTAATTGCTCGGCGGTTTCACTTATTTGAATGATATGAAGACTAACGAGTGATGCACTTTTACGGCTTTGAGTAAGATTGTATTTTCCTTTCTGATTTTGCCCAACCTGCTCCGATGTTTCTTCGAATGAATAAATAGAAGAGTCAATGGCAGCACGTACGTCTCGTTCTTTCAAGTAAATATCACGCAAGCTGCTGCGCGGTGATTTACCATCCCAGCCTTTGCCGGTAACGCGTGCCAGCTCGCCTGTAGCTTTCCAGATAACAGCTATTGTGCGCCTGTATGGCGTACCTACTCTTATGAAAAGAAAACCCAATAAACTTACCAGCATCGTCCAGCCTGCGCCAGCAGCTACCAGCAAGCATCGCGACCACATCTCGCTAAATGTATGAACAGGATGATTGCTCGTGATGATGTAAAAAATGTACACGCTTAAGGCAAGCCCTGTGCCTCTATCGCCAAGGTTTTTAAACAAGCCGCTCAAAAAGCCTACGGCCAACATTCCCGGCAGCATGAGCCATAAATAGTTGCCTGCAAAACTCCCGACCATGCAAAACAGCACCGATAAAAAAGCAGCACTTATTAATAGCCGAATACGCTGACCAGCATTGCCTTTCAACTCAATGAAAGAAACACATTCTGCGGCAATCGCCATCCACTCTGCCTCATGCCCATGACCCGATAAAATACCCCAAAGCAAGGGCACAGTAACGCTTACAGCAACGCGCAAACCCCAACCCCATGCGGGCTCGAGATACTCGTTTTGCAGTCTTTTATTAATTGATTTGTAGGAAGAAGCGATACTCATAGCGATTCAATTGCAAGTTAAACATCGCTATTATCTTATCCAACATATAAGGCTTTTAATCTTTCGTAAAAACATCTCACTTTAGCGGGAGTGTGGCTAAATACAAAATAAAAAAATATCAACATTCCTTGTCCTTTTGTTAAAATAGCCCGTCTATCTCAAAAACCAATTTTATATGACCCACATGTACAGTTCATTTAAGCGAAAGACAAGGAAAATTATTTGCGGTATGTCGCTCGCATTAACCAGTTGCTTTGCTGCAAACGAAGCTTCAGCCCAGGACACCACCAGCATCCTCTTCTTAGGAAATAGTTTTACTGCAGCCAATAACACACCAGAATTGGTAAGAGCATTTGCTGACTCGGCAAAGTTACCCGTGCACATTGATGCACATGTACCGGGTGGCATTTTTGTATATCGAGTGGAGCACGGCGAAGCGGCTCATGCAGCCAATCCTTTTGTATTCGAAAAAATACGTTCAAGAAAATGGGATTTTATAGTGGTACAGGATAATCAAGGCTATTTCATGAGTCCAACCGTTGGTGCTTTCGCAGAAAGCGGGAGAGTGATAGAGGGTCATGCAAAATTAAGAGACAGCCTGCTTGCATATAATCCCTGTGGCAAAATAGTACTCTTTTCCGGCTTTAGCGACCCATGGCCAGAAGCTGGATTATTTACACCGCAGGCATCCAATGCCAAAATTTTTGAACACTATAAATTTCTGAACAGCCAAATAGACCAGGTAATAGCACCAATAGGAAAAGCCTGGAACTTTGTGCTTGATGAGATGTCAGGTGTACCACTTTATGCAGGCGATGGCTTCCACCCGGCTTACTTTGGCAGCTATATTACAGCGGCCGTAATTTTCAGTACTACGTTCAAAGAAAACCCTGAATTGAATACGTTTAATGGCGATGTGCCGCCAGACTTAGCCCTGGAATTTAGAAGAAGAGCTTTTAGAGCAGTGACTGAATTTGCAGAGGAAGCAGCAATCAACACGATAACTCCAGCCATTACCTTAACAGGCAGCGTACTTTCAGTATCGACGGAAGAGTATGTAAGTTGTAAGTGGTGGGCAAATGACACGCTGCTTTCTACATCAGCTACATCAATCGACGCTAAGCCTTATACCTGTTACAAAGCCGTAGCGACCGATGCAGAAGGCTGCGAATGGACATCTATGGAATTTTGTACTGAGGACGTTGCGACAAGTATCTCCACGCTTTATAAATCTGAGGATATAACTATAATGCCTAATCCTGTTGTATCTGAATTTACCATAAAAATAGCAAGCAAGAACTTTAAATCGACTAAAGCAATTATTACTGATGTAAGCGGAAAAGTGTTGCAAGAACTGATTATTGATACACCCGAAGCCAACATCAATATATCGAACTATGCTGCCGGCATGTACTTCCTGAATATTGAAGGAGGCAGTGCTTACAAATTGATTAAACAGTAATTCTAATCAGAAAATAGATAGAAGAAAATGGGACGAACAGCATTGGTGCTATTCGTCCCATTTCAATTTATAGACCGTTTGATTTCTCAATATTGATTACCGAAGCAAGGTAACGTTTCCTTGCTTTACAAACCTATTACCACTTGCGGTGGTGGCTTCGATCGTATAAACATACACACCCACAGGTTGTGTATTTCCATTGAAAGTTCCGTCCCAGCCTCTGTTTATATCAGTCGTTTCAAATACCAGATTACCCCAACGATTGAATATTTTAAACCCGTTCAACTGAACAATACCGCGGGCTACAGGCTTGAATACGGGATTGGAATGATTGCCGGGAACGAAAGCATTCGGTATATCAATCACTTCTCCTTTTACCAATACATCAATTGAATCCGCCGTGATACAACCATGCTCTGTGCTTGCATTTACAAAATAGCGGGTGCGCACTTCTGGCTGCGCGATAGGGTTTCCGATAAGGGTGCTGCTTAAGCCAGATGGAGGAAACCAACTAAAATAAAGGCAGTTCGATTCCATAGGCATTTCTACAGACTCTCCCGAATAAATAGTTACGCTATCCGGCAAGCTCACTACGGCATTAGAATATACAGCTATGTCAACTTCTTTTTGGTAAGTACATCCGTTTATATCTTCTGCTAACAGCACATAGTTGGTAGAAGTAAGCGGTGTAGCTGTTACTATCGCTGCGGTATCACTATCGAGGTACATCGATGGTATCCATTGGTATTTTACACCTCCCTCAGCAACAATAGTCACACTTCCACCAGGACATACGCCTGTATCAACCGGGCCAACAACTATAGGCCTTGGGTCAAATACCTTGATATCCACGCTATCCACATTATAGCATCCATCTGCATTCGTTACTCTCAATTTCAGATTAATAGCAGTATCACCGTAGTAGATGATATTAGCGCTGCCAGGTGGCAGAAAAGAAGCCTCCGGCGTCCATTGATAAGTGTAAACACCAGCAGGCGTTATTGACGGCTCTATTATCAGCGAGTCTTCGCGGCATTTGTACAAAAAGTCTTCGTCAAATTTGATAGTGATACCGGCGTCTTGGGTGAAGGTGACAGCTACCGTATCAGAACTGGTGCAAGCGCCATTAGTAACAACCAAAGTGTAGACACCATTTGAAGAAACATTAATGGATGGTGCAGTGCTACCTGTATTCCATAAATAGGTGAAATCTTCTCCAACTGGTGTAGAGAGTGTCACAAGGCCTCCTTCACATAAAGACCTGTCATCTCCCAAACTGAATGAAATCGGAACATCTATATTTACATAAACGCTATCCAACATCAATCCACAGCTATTTTCAGAAGCTACATAATACATTCCGGCATGAATAGTGGAAACATCTGCAATCATCGGATTTTGCAAATCGCTCGTAAACCCACCTGGTCCCGTCCATTCATAATATTCTGCTATGCCGCCTGCTTGCAGCGTCAACGTATCGCCCACACAAACTTCATTCGCACTTGCGTTGAAAGAACCGCCACTTCCAAAATCACTAAAATAGCCAAATGTTGCCCCTCCCGATCCGCTACCATCCAGCACACCCATATGGAATTTATTGGTTGAATTTTCGACTTTAATTACGGCTCCTTCGGGGTAATCTGCAACGGGCAACAATACAATTGCTGCAAGCCAATCGCCACCTGTGCCGGGTACCGGATCAAACATAGCCGCAGTAAGAACTGTAGCGCTGCCATTTACTGTAAAGTCATCTTCGCCACCTGCCGCTGTAAATACATTGACATACAATTGATGCGGTTGAGACCGCGTGTAAGAAACAGAATAGCTCCCTGAACAATCAATTTGCGGAAGAATAGCCATGCCCACTTCACAGCCAATACCGCTTACCTGCCACACAACAGTTGGTTGCGAAGTTTCAATATAAGTAGATGCTCCTGCGATAGGAAAGCTATGGGTTTCCTGAGCATCAATCGTTGCTATAACTGTTCCGTCTTTTTGTATAGAAGTACCATCTTCCATTGCAGTAACAAAAATGTAGGAGCCCGGACTATTTAGTTCGCCATCCATGGCTATATATTCCGTTCCCAGCTTGCTGGTTGGTACTATCTGGTCTCCACCCAAATCAGCACAACCACCAAAAATAGCGCCAGATACCAAATCGTCTGAAACCGTAATAGCAATAGGCTTATCGCTGGACACGAGCGAGCCTGCAAGATGCGCCGTCGCAGCCTGTGACACGGCAGTCGCAGCATACACTTGTCCTTCGTCCAACAAAATATCAAATGGAGTTCCGGCTGTATGCCCACTTATGTCTTTAGCCGGATTAATCGTTACCGTAGTATTATCTTCAGTAGCAATTATAATAAAAGCATTATATGGCGTAGGAGAATAGGCTGAGCCATTACTTAGCAAGTCTTGAGACGGGATGAGAAAATCTGTTCCCAATGCATTGCTGCCTTTTAAAACGAAAACTTCAGGATTTAATCTTTCAGAGCCAGGGGTTTCGGTACCTGTCACAACTTCATAGTATGCTGCAATGGTCGATGTAGCAGTTATTTTCAGTCCGTAGTCCAAAATAGCATCAGTTGGCTTCGTTTCGATATCCTCAATCCAATCAGTCAACATAATACGTTGCGTGCTATTTGCAGGCAGAGAAAGTGTTTGATCTGGCATACCACCGCCCGCTGGCTGAGCAATAACTATATCAGCGGGATCGTCGTATGTAGTAAAAATCATGGCAATTGGCCGATCTAAGTCCATACCTTCAGATATTTCCGGCGCAGCGAACCAAAACTCGGTGCCTGTTTGCGCAGAAACAGTAAAACTTAGTATTGTGAAACACAAGACCAATAATATTCGATTCATATAAAAACTAAAAATTATTTCTTCTTATTTTGTTAAAAAACGCAAGTTAGGATTTTAATAAATCCAGATGTAAAAAACAGACCTATATACGTTATCATAAAGTGTGCCACGTTTTGATTTTTGAATTTAGTCGAAAACAAATAGGCTGATTGTGATTTCTATCGGGCACGCTTTTAAAATATAATACCTTTGCAGCATGAAGCGTGCGTTGAAAAAAATCGTGAAAATTGCTGCATGGGCAATCGGTATTTTACTGATTTTATTACTTGGATTTTCGGCTTATGTATGGAAAGTATCGGACATCAAACCACCGGTGGTAAAGGAAACACCCAAGAAACTTGACTACCATCAAATAGACAGCACGACTGCTACCTACGGCAACAATTGGTTTCGAAAAAGCGAATCGGGCCTATTTGAAATGTATGTAGAGGGCACGCCCTATGAGCGCGGAATAGCCAATGGTATTCTTTCCAAAAAACTAATCATTTCGCAGGAGCAAGCATTTACGGATCAGATAAAACAAATGATTCCGTCAACCTCCTACCTCAAGTTTCTGAAATATATTATTGGCTTCATGAATCGTGATTTGCCGGAGCATGTTACCGATGAATACAAGGCGGAGATTTATGGTATTTCGCAAAGTGCGTCAGACAGTTTTCAATGGATTGGCAGTAATTATTCGCGGCAACTCAATTACCATGCTGCACACGATATAGGCCATGCCTTGCAAAATATGATGCTTGTTGGCTGCACTTCTTTTTCCGCATGGGATACAAAAACGGACAAAGGCGAATTGCTGATTGGCAGGAACTTTGATTTTTGGGTGGGCGACGATTTTGCTAAAAATAAAATAATCGAATTTGTAAACCCGACGGAAGGCCACAAGTTCGCTTTTGTAACCTGGGGAGGCTTTATAGGCGTGGTAAGCGGCATGAATGTAAAAGGCCTGACCGTCACTATTAATGCAGCTAAATCCGACATTCCTTTTGGCGCAGCCACACCAGTATCGTTGGTTGCTCGTGAAATATTGCAATATGCAGGTAATATTAAGGAAGCGGTGGCTATTGCCTCAAAAAGAAAAATGTTTGTGAGCGAAAGTTTCATGATAGGCTCTGCGGCAGACCACAAAACGGTCATTATTGAAAAAACGCCAGATGCAATTGATGTGTACGAAACCAATCAGGATAACATTACCTGTACCAATCACTATCAGAGCAAGGCTTTGAGCAAACAGGAGTTGAACAAAACTCAAATGCTGGAAAGTGCCTCGGTATATCGCTACAACAGAACAAAAGAATTGCTGGATAAAAACTATCCGCTCACGCCGCAAAAAATGGCCAATATACTACGTGACCGAAAAGGGCTGAATAGTAGCGATATCGGGATTGGAAATGAGAAAGCAATTAATCAAATGATTGCGCACCACTCTATCATTTTTATGCCGGATAGCCTTAAATTTTGGGTGAGCACGTCACCCTGGCAATTGGGCGCTTATGTTTGTTACGATTTACGTTCGGTGTTTGCAATGAACGGATTAAAAAGCGACCATGAAATAGCCACAGTAGCTGAAAATATTGCGCCTGATTCATTTTTACTCTCAGATACCTATACGAAATTCATGCGTTTCAGATCGGCAAAAATGAATTGGATGAATAAAGCAAAAATGAATCAGGTTGATGTAAATGATTTTATTGCCAACAATCCTGAGTATTATGATGCATACAGGCTTGCCGGCGACTATTATGCTCAAGCCGGCAAATATAAAGACGCTAAAAATGCCTATTTGACTGCGCTCACAAAAGTGGTTGCTACCGAGCAGGAGAAAAAGGCAATCAAAGAAAAAATAGCCGAAATAGAAATGAAAGAGAAACGGAAATAGACAGCGAGACTTGATTCGGCAATTACCAAAAATAGAGCGCCCCCTAAGAATAGGGGGCGCTTTTTAAACCAATAAACCGCACTATGAAAAGATATTATAGTATAATCAAATACCGTGCCAAAAAACACATTGCACTAAAATAAATTTTAAATAATTGACTATCAAATAAATAATTAGAATCCGATTCGACTAAGAAATTCGATTTCGATGAAAGAACTTGCTTTTGCTCCGTAAGATTGTTCAAAATTTCTTTTTTTCTTTATCTGAAAAGCAAACTTACCCTATTTTATCTGACGAGTAAATTACAAAATATTTCTAAAAGAATCTCATTTCTTGGCCTTCAAACAAAACAAAAAGACACGAACATTGGTTCGTGTCTTTTAATAAGGCTATTTATCTATATTTTTAGTACTTATAATCTCCGCTGATCGATGGCATTTTTGTTTCAGTAACCAAATCAATCAATGGCGAAGTTTCCATTTGTCCGTTTACGTTGAAGAACCACTTCACACCGCCATCTGCTGTATCAGATACATACAGATTTTTGTCGTAAGAACCGTAGTACACATAACCGTTACTCACAACCGGCGAAGACTGAATTAAACCGGAGGTTTCCTTGGCCCAACGAACTGTTCCATCAATGATGTCGACCGCATACATTTTGTAATCGTAGCTACCGAAATAAACGTATTGATTATCCACGGCCGGAGAAGAAGTAATACGCTCGCTGGTTGCAAATTTCCAACGTTGTAAGCCGGTTGCGCTATCCACGCTGTAGAAATGGCGATCGCTGCTACCAAATAATACGTTACCGCCAATAGTTATTGGAGAACTACGCACCTGATCGCCTGTAGTGAACGTCCATTTAGAAGTACCATCGTACATTTTGATAGCATACATATTACCGTTATCATTTCCAACATACAGGAAACTATCGTTTACAGCACAAGGAGATGAGTGAAATGCACCGCCAACACCGCCGTCAAACTCCCAAAGGATAGTTCCTTCGTCAGCGTCGAGTGCGCGCACTTTATTATTGCTAACTGTAGCTATAAATAGGCCTACTTCGCCACGACCTGCTATATTATGAACAGTAGGCGATGCATATACCGAACCTCCCATGTCCTGTGTCCAGGCAGTATCATTAATATCTTCAAAACCCACGTTCATCGCATACACTTTGTTACCAAGTGTAGGTATAATCATGGTGCCTTTATATCCAACCGGCGTAGCGTATACGCCACCCGGGAAAGTGATTTTGGAAATAAGTGTACCCTTGTGTGGATCGAGCTTATAGACAGTACCATCGATGGCAGCTACCCATAGTGCATTGCTGTATTTTACAGGCGTAGATTTCACAGCCGAACTTACGATGTATTCCCATTTACGTTTTCCGGTTGATGGGTCAAGCGCATACACCACTTTGTTGTCGCTGCTTACAAACAAAGTCTGGCTATAATTATCCGGGAAAGGCTCGTCGTTGCTGTATTCTTTTTTACAAGATGAAAATCCCGCAAGTAACAAGCCGGCCAATGCTGCGCCTGCAAAGTATTGTCTATTTTTATTCATGCCTGTTTATCGTATTTTTAACTCACAATAATAGCTATTCTATTCCATATCTGCAAACGTGTGCAAATTTTTCTTTTTATAAAAGACGAAGTATTAACCCAACTTATTTGGCCTATTGCTTCGCAACAGCATTTAAGACATGGCAAAAACCTCTTTTAGTTGGTTAATTAACCAGCCTTTTTCACAAATCGAACTTCGCAATGCTTCACTTTAGTACCTAATGGAGGGTTCAACTTGCGAACACTTACATCAATTTGTGCAGTAGGATGCAATACTTCAACTTCATTCAATATTCGCATTACCACATCTTCCAATAATGGCGTATGCTCTTTTACAGAAGCCTTCGCTATAATATAAAGCACTTCGTAATCGATCAATGGCAATGCATCAGGCAGCGCGGTAATAGCGACCTCAATGTCAATTTCTATATCATTATGCAAGGGTATCTCCTGAGGATATAATCCAATAGGAGCATTGAACACTGCGCCTTTAAGCGACACAATCAGCATGGTAAAACTATTTGCAACAAATGTAGCAGTTGGCTGCCTATTTCGCAATAAAAAAAGCGCCGATGAATCGACGCTTTGTATCTAAAAATTATAACCGTATTTATTTTTGCTCATTCAACAAAGGATTTACCTTTTCCTCTGTCTTTGGGATATCGTTTTCCTTATCAATCCCCTCTTTTGCATCTTTAAACTCTCGCATACCTTTCCCAAGGCCGCGTGCCAGTTCAGGAATTTTCCTGCCGCCAAATAAAATCAGCACGGCTAAAATAATCCAAATCCACTCGCTGCCGCCCGGCATTGAGATAAGAAATATTGTTTCTGTCATATTAATTGATTTTAAAAATTTACGAAATTCTAAGTAAAGTTACAACCGGCATTTAAAAAACAAGGGATTGAAAAATCCCTTGTTCACTCAACAACAAAAACCCACACTTATACTACTATAACCAAGCACTTCTTTAATATTTTCTGAATCCGAAGATCCCATCTCTACCACTTCTTTGCCGCTTTCATTCATATACGAGTTTCTTAAAATTTCGGTTTGCAAAATACAGCCAAAGATATCTTAAGATAAAAAAAGCCTGGACGCATCCAGGCTAACTACAACTTCAAAAAAATCAATGCTTATATTTTGCCCGCCACGTACATTTCTGCCATAGTAGGAACGGCACTGCCTCCCTCGTTTTCCAACGTTATTGCAAACATTTGCGCAGCGGGTATATTTTTCATATTTTGTATGCTGTGGGGCTTGTTAGCAACGTAAACGCCAGCATCCACAGGTTTTCCATCAACAATGGCCCACAATTGATATTGCTTGCCTTTCGGTGGCTGCGGCAGGTTATCGAGCGAAAGATAAACGTCTTTGGTTTTTGAATCCCAGTAAACCATCGCCTTGTTTTCAGTGTGACCCTCTACTCCATTCAATTCGACTGTTTTTACAGCCGGATTAGCTACAATAGCCATGTTTTCTCTTACAACAATCAGTTCTGAATTAAGCCTATTACTTTCCAACTCCATTGCAGCTGTATGCTCAGTTAATTCCTGCAACTTTTTTTCATATTTAGATGTTGAAATAAAATTGTAGGCCATACTACCTGCGAATAGCAACAATGCAATGCCAGCGGCATACTTATAAACCGAGGTATTAGTATTAGGCTTCGGCGAAAGCACTTTTGATGGGGCAGATTTTTGCTCATCACCTATTTCGGTGCCACTTATCTTATCCCAAATTTGTTGTTTCGCTTCCGGAGGCGGAGCTACTGCATGAAGTGAGGCGTATTGCTCTAAGGCAATCTGCGCTTCCTCCACTGCCAACTTTATCTCAGGATATTGAGCAGACAGGGCTTCCAGCTCGCGCACTTCCTCAGCAGAAGCGAGTCCCAAAGCATACGCTTCAATAACCCCTGACGATATGTATTGCGCTATATCCAACTTATTTTAGTATATTCTTTAACTGTATTAAGGCATTTCGGGTACGCGTCTTTACCGTTCCTACAGGAATATTCAGTTCCTTTGAAATTTCATCTTGCGTGTAACCTTTGAAATAGGCCATTTCTATTACAATCCTATGTTCAGCTTTCAATTGATTTACCACTTTACTCAACCCTAAATGGTCGGTACTTTTCTGCATCGAATTATCCAACGCATACATGGAAGTGCTATCACCCAATGCACTTACTTTTTTATCGTTGTTAAACTGTTTGGAGCGGGAGTAATCTATCGCGGTATTGCGCGCAATATTCAGCATCCATGTAAATAGGCGCCCCTTTGTGCTATCATAGCTCTCGATATGGTGCCACACCTTTACGAATACTTCCTGCAGCAAATCAGTACCATTATCCGTTACTCCTAATATTTTTTGAATGATACCCAATAGCGCACCCGAATAATTATCGTACAAATAATTAAACGCTTTCTGATTTTTACCTTTCAACAAGGGTATCAGCTCTATCTCTGTATATGTTGGGCTCTGCGGCAAGTTTGTGTTACATTAATTGCTGCCGGCTTTTATTTTATTGCTTGGTAAAATAGTGGGCGTCGGTGTGCAACTTGGTTTGTTATTGGTTTCTTTTCTTATAGGCTACATCTACGTTTTTTTGACATGGATGTTTTAATATACGAACGGGCACAGCAAAAAGTTCGTTGCCAATTAAAATTTTCTAAAAAAAAGGCACTTCATACTGGAGTGCCTTTTTAGTTTGCGATAATTATGTATGCTAATTTTTGCGTGTAGCTCTAAACTCAAAAGTGATATCGCCAAACTGTTCTACAGGCGCATCCGGCGATTTATTGAATCTTACACTCTTTACTTTTCTTTCTGCGATAGCGCGTAGCGTTGGATTTGATGCTTTGGTAACCCTGTAGCTCTTGATAGAACCGTCACGGCTCACCGTTACATTGATTACTACCCTACCGCCTTCGTTGAATTCGGCATTAGGTTCAGGACGCGCCACCATCTGGCGGTTACCCAAACGATAGGAAGTTCCAAAATAATTTTTAGCACCCGGCGTTCCGCCCAGTACACCCATATCACCATTGCCTGAGCCTATTCCTTCACTGCCACCCGGGCGATTATTAGGGGCCCTATTACCACCTATACCCGTTGCGCCCGGCATTACATATTTAGCTTGCTGTTGTGGCGCACGTGTTGTGTTATTGGCATTGCTGGCAGTACGATTGTTGGTACGCGCCGGATTATTATTTCTAACCGGAACAGTCGCTCTGGTATTGCTTTTCGGCTTGTTGTTGACTACTGCCGGCACATCTGCTTCCTCCGAGGTATGTACTTCCGGCTCGGCAGATTCGCCTCGCTCTGCAGCAGCATTACTCGCCATCGTTTCATTTGCCGGTGCAGGGTCTTCTGTATTTTCAGGTTGGTCGGTTCCAAAGCCATCGGTACTTGTACCAAGGTTTACTTCCATCAACGCATCGCCTGGCAGCACTGCGTCGTCCATTGGCCGGCTATATTTGATAAAAAAGAAAACAAGCAGCAACAACACATGAATACCTGCTGTCCATGCAATAGCTTTCGTATTATTATTTTGTTCTAATGTCACTATTATCCGTTTAGTTATTTCAGGGAAAGTACAAATTTACAGTGTTATCTCAAATTATAAGCACTATCATTTATCTTTACAGGTAGATGCCTGCTTCATCAAAATTCCACAAAAGCAAAACTACACCATGATTAATATTACATTTCTCGACAAAATAGGGAGCGACGACCGGGGCTATACTTACGAGTATTTTCACGAGCGCTACGGCAGGCATTTAATTTGTTTCAGAAAAAAAGGCAGCATCAGCGGAAGACATTTTCACAAAGGGCAATCGCTGACCAAAGACCCTGAGATAATCATATTATGCAGTGGAATAATGGTGCTCAACTGGCGCGAAAATGGTTCCAGCCAAATGGTAACAAGAATTGTCGAGGGACCCGCAAAGATTGAAATACCAACCTATATCTGGCACGAAATAGTTGCTGAATCCGATTGCACTTTTATTGAACTCAATTCTTTATCGGAGCATCAGGCAGATACTTTTTACGATGCCGAAACTGCTTTATAATACATTCCATTCCCTATGAAAAGATTAGCTACTTTATTTCTTTTATCCTTTAGCATTGCGGCGCAAGCGCAAACGGCACAGTACGCGTTCAGGGTAAAATTTAAAGATAAAAATACTACTACATTTTCTTTAGAGGCGCCAGAGGCTTACCTTTCGGCTGCTTCCATCGACCGAAGAGAAAAATTTGGAATAGGCATAGACAGCACCGACTTACCCGTTGCGGGCGCTTACATCAATGATGTGCTAACCGCGACCGGCGGCGTATTGCACAATACCTCAAAATGGTTGAACCAATGTGTAATACTTACAGAGGACTCCACGAGCATAGTCGCTGTAAGCGAATTACCTTTTGTACAAAGTGTACGTAAAGTTGCCTATTATGCTTCGGGCTTGCACGAAAGACCCTCTGGTGGCGGCGCGACAGGTGCACGACCGACTGCATTTGACGATGAATTTTATGGCGCTGCATGGGGACAGATAAACATGTGCAATGGCGAATACCTACACGAACAAGGCTATATGGGAACCGATGTTACAATAGCTATTCTGGATGTTGGTTTCCCAGGAGTGAATACAGCAGCGGCTTTCGACAGTATACGTTTAGGTGGCAGGATAAAAGATGCTTATAATTTTATTTACAACGATGAAGCAGTTTACGAAAGCGATGCGCACGGCACGAAAGTCTTATCTACCATGGCTGCTTATCTGCCCGAAACCTATGTAGGCACTGCGCCTTTGGCAAATTACCTGCTTTATGCAACTGATCAATACAGCACAGAGCAACTGATTGAAGAAGATAACTGGATTGCGGCTGCGGAAAGAGCAGACAGCGCGGGTGCAGATATTATCAATTCTTCATTGGGCTATAATACATTCGACAATACCGAAGATTCTTATGCATACGAGCAACTCAATGGTGTAACTACCCTATTTGCAAAGGCTGCCAATGCAGCCACGCGAAAAGGAATATTAGTAGTGACCAGCGCAGGCAACGAGGGCATGACCAGTTGGGAACATATCCTCACGCCTGGCGATGCAGATAGTGCACTAACAGTAGGCTCTGTGAATAGCTTGAAAGAACATGCAATCACCAGTGGTAACGGTCCTAATGCAGGCGGACTATTAAAACCAAACGTGAGCGTGCAGGGCGTTGCAGCATCAACGGTAACCTCAACAGGCAGCGTTGTTACTGGCACAGGTGCTTCTTATGCTACACCTATTTTAAGTGGCATGGCTGCTTGTCTGATGCAGGCTGCGCCTGATAAAAAGCCGTTGGAAATAAGAACTGTAATCGAGCAGGTGTCTGACCATTACGAAACACCTGATAACGAAATAGGATTTGGTGTACCTGATTTCATGAAAGCTTTGCAAACATTAAGCATCGCAACGGAAACAGGTGATAAAATCAATGGAAGCGTCTGGCCTAATCCTGTTTTGGATAAAGCAAATCTAAGTTTGCAAAATGTAGCTAAAGGCGACTATCAATTTACAATTACAGATGTATCGGGCAGAATATTAAATAGCTTTTCGAAAAACATACGCAATGAAAATAGCGTGATAGAAATAGACCTAAGCGGCTATAGCAGCGGGTTGTACTTCTTGAACATCAACCAAGGTCAGTATCAAAAATCATTTAAATTAGTAAAGCTGTAAAAACATTCTAACACTACAATAGCAAAGCCGCTCCCTAAAAGAAAGAGCGGCTTTGCTATTTATTACATGTTACACGGCTATTTACTCACCATTCTCACAATAGGCACTATCATCTCCTCGAGCGATACGCCGCCGTGCTGGAACGTATTTTTGTAATAGTTCACGTAGTAGTTGTAGTTATTAGGATAGCACAAGAATACATCCTCACGTGCGAATATGTATTTTGAATTTACATTCGGTTGCGGCAAACCTGCTTCATGCGGATTTTGCACTGCAAACACATCTTTCGCTTCGTACTGAATATTGCGGCCATGCTTGTAACGCAAGTTGGTAGTGGTAGCCTTATCACCTACGCACTTACTTGGGTTGCGCACGCGCATAGTACCATGGTCTGTTGTAAATATTAGCTGTATGCCTTTATCTGCAATCTTCTTGAGCGCACGGAATAGTGGTGAGTGCTCAAACCAACTAATGGTAAGCGAACGATAAGATACTTCATCACCAGCCAACTCTTTCAGCACTTCCATTTCGGTACGTGCATGCGACAGCATGTCTACGAAGTTGTACACGATAACGGTCAGGTCATTTTTGAGGTAATTATGGATATTGTCTTCCATATTTTTACCATTCTCGTTATTGGTAATTTTCAGGTAATCCCACCTTAGCTTATCCAGTTTCAGACGTTTCAACTGGTCGCCCAAAAATTGCTTTTCATACAAGTTTTTACCACCTTGCTCATCATCGTTTTTCCATTCCAGCGGGAACTTACGTTCAATTTCAACAGGTAATAGTCCTGAGAAAATACTGTTGCGGCTATATTGCGTCGAAGTAGGCAAAATGCTGTAAAACATTTCTTCTTCCTGTAGCCTAAAAAACTGGCTTACTATGGGTTCTATCGATTTCCACTGGTCGAAACGCAGGTTATCAATCAACACAACAAATGTTGGTTTGCCTTGCTCCAAATGTGGCGCTATTTTGCGTTTGAAAAGAGTATGACTTAAAATAGGCGTATCGTCGTATTTATCATTTACCCAATCAAGATAATTTCTCGAAACGAACTTGAAAAATTCTGTATTTGCCTCGGCTTTTTGTGTATTAAAAACGTCCTGCATTTCCGGGCTATCGCTCTTCGCCATTTCCACTTCCCAATACACCAGTTTCTTATACAAATCTTTCCACTCTTCAACATTAGGATTGTTGTTGAGCGCCATAAAAAGGTTGCGAAAATCTTTCTGATATTCTACGGTAGTCTTTTCAGAAACTAGCCTTTTACCATCCACTATTTTTTTAAGCGAAAGCAGCACCTGATTTGGGTTTACGGGCTTTATCAGGTAATCAGATATCTGCGAACCGATAGCCTCTTCCATTATGTTTTCGGCCTCGTTTTTGGTAACCATTACTACCGGCACCATAGGATACAGTTCCTTGATCTGCGCGAGTGTTTCCAGTCCGGTCATTCCGGGCATACTCTCATCCAGTAATATTACATCAGCCGGATTGGTTTTAAGATGCTCCAATACGTCGTAGCCATTCGTAAATGGTTTTACTTCGTAGCCTTTATTTTTAAGGAATAAAATTTGAGATTTGAGGGATTCGATTTCGTCATCCACCCATAATATTTCTGCTTGCATATATTACTTTGGTCCGCTTCGGGACATTTTACTTTGTGTGTGAAAAAAATTGCTGAGCGGTAAAGTTTCTATCTATGCGTTTAAATATTTTAATACAGGCTAAAGTACAACGAAATAATTTTCAAACTATTGCTTTAACACAAATTAAATTGTTAACGAAAAAAATGCCCATTCGCAATTTGAGACATTTACAAAACCGCCCGAAAGCGCTATTATCCCGGCATTGAGGGACGCACTTCAATTTTACTTGGCAATGTTCTTGCAGGCATTTTGAATAAATCTACTACCATTTGCCCTATATCTTCCGGTTGAATTTTCCAGGCATCTTTTTCGGAAACCTGATGGTCATTAAACTCGGTGGCAACCGAGCCTGGCATAATAGTCGAAACCTTAATACCATGCTTGCGCACATCCAGCATCATCGCTTGCGTAAAGCCCACGACACCAAATTTGCTCGCATTATATGCCGATGCTTCTGCAAAGAAATTAGTGCCTGCAAGGCTGGAGATACTGATAAAATAGCCTTTGGTGGCAGTCAATGTATCAAGCGTTGCCTTAGCTGTATAAAATACACCCGTAAGGTTTATGTCGATTGTTTCGTTCCACAATTCCGGCGTGATGTCCATGATATTTCCAAAATGGCCTACACCGGCATTGGCAATTACATAGTCGATATTGCCCCACTTTTGCTTTACTGCATCAACTGCTTTTTGTTGCGATTCCAGATTGCGCACATCAGCTTCAATGCCAAATGCATAGCCGTCTTTAATCTTGTTCAATTTCGCGACCGCTTCATCTGCATTAGCCTGACTGCGGCTGGTTATTGCCACTTTCACGCCTTGCTGTAGCAACGCTTCTGCTACGCCTAATCCTATTCCTTTGGAGCCTCCGGTAATCAGGGCTATTTTATTTTCTAATGAGTTCATATTTTTTTGAAGAAAGAGGAAGATCCTCGTTTGTATGATTAATTAAGAGAGCTATAAGGTACAACCATTTTACAAAAATGTTCGACCAATCTATTAGTGTTGCTAATTACGACTGTCGATACCCCAATATAATTTTTGACGCAATGTCTTTAAAAAATTGTGCTCATCAAGCCGCACGAGTGATATTTTAAAATTCTCTTTTTTAACGGCTATTTGCACATCCTTGGTAATCGATTCCATGCGTGAGTCGAGCGTGCATAAAAATTGGTCGGTGCGACCCTCTATTTCAAAGGAAATCACATAATCATCGGGCACTACAATAGAGCGGATGTTGAGGTTATGTGGCGCAACGGGCGTAATAACAAAGCCACTTGCCTGCGGAAAAACAACCGGACCGTTGCAACTAAGCGAATAGCCGGTGCTGCCGGTAGGCGTGCTCACAATCAATCCATCTGCCCAATAAGTATTCAAAAACTCGCCGTTGAGGTAAGTATGAATTTTTATCATTTGCGATGAATCTTTGCGATGCAATGTAAATTCATTCAAGGCAAAAGGGCTATCGCCAAATAGCGGTATACTGCTATCCAGATGAATCAAGGCACGTTTATCTATAGAATAAGAACCGCGTACCAAAGCTTTCAGGGCTATATCCACTTCGTTCTCCGGAACATCGGCCAGAAAACCCAAACGACCCAGATTAATACCCAGCGCCGGTATTTCGGAGTTGCCAATAAAGCAAATAGCATCCAGCATAGTACCGTCACCACCCAAACTGATTAGAAAATCGGTTGATGGATTGAGGTCTATTTTACTCGTAAAAAATTCAGGTGTTTCTGCAAACTGTACGAAAGGTTGCAGCCGCTCGTAAAAGTCTTTGAAAATAGTAACCTTGATGTTGTGTTCTTTGAGTTTATCAACCAGATGTTGCAGTATCGGAATATCTGTTTCCTCGTACACCCGATTGTACAGTGCTATCAGCATTATTGTAAGATTTTTTCTTGGACAAATTTGAGTAAGCTCCTGCGAGCTAATCTTTTGCTATTCGCCACTTTTATGTAAATATAAAGCTTTTTCGCCCATGCGGTTGAGCGTGTACTCAATCCTAACTTTAATGTCATACAGGGTAACAATGTCTAGTCCCAGGCCTGCGGCATACATCGGTTTGTCTACGATGCGGTCATTAATCTGGTATTTGCTATGCGCCACGCCACCATCAGCATATACCTTGCCATACACGCGCAATGGTACCACCTGGAAATACGGAATAGGCAGATGAATTTTTACGTTCAGCAATTCGCGCTTGAGATTTAAACGCAGCATGGCAAAGGCATCGCCATCGACCACATAATATTCATAACCCCGAATATAGTCAAAATCGTAACCAAGATTTTTCCTGAAAATATAGGGTTGGCGCTGCGCAAATGAAACCCTGCCGCGGAATATAGCCGATACATACCAACGCTTCCAGGGGTTTGCATATTTATCTATTTGCAAATAAAAAATGCTTTGTGCTGTTTTGTTTTTAAAAGCATACAATTGGTTGAAATAGCCTACCACCCTACTCCCCAGCAAAGGATACTCCCAATTATCAACATTGTTATACCTGTAAAAATAGTTGAGCATCAGCACATCTTCCTGCATATTACCACCGCCCAAATATTCAGGATTCAAGGCTGCAATGGTATCGGCTATCCAATAATGCTGGTAAGAGGCCGTAAGCTTGTGCGTGCTTGCATACTCCGGCCTATAAGTGTACCACAGCGAAAACTGCGACTGGCGCAGCATAGCGTGATTCAAATCTCTGTAAAAGTGTAATTTATTGGTATCGGTTTTGTAGGCTATTTCCTTGTTTTGCAAACCTGATATAGAAAAGCCCATACCATGCTTTTGCTGTTCGTCAAGAAAAGGCCGCTCGTAAGCAAAACCAAACTTTTGCGTATAGCCTACCTGTGCCGTAGCGCTTACCTGCTCCCTATTTCCCCTGAAATTGCGGTGTACCAATGTGAGCCCAAGATTAAGCCTGCGCAAATCGCGTTTTTGCTCGCTCCACCATACGTTGAAATTTCTGTCTGCAAATTCAAAATGTGGGTCCGGCATGATGGGAAACCGCTCCAGCACTGCAATGTACATGCTCATGGTGTCAGCAGCCTCTGCTACCCATTCAACTTTTACTTCGTTAAAAAGCTGGATATTCATCAACCGAAGCCGGCTCAGCTCCTGCAAATTCGCAAGGCTATCTTTGGCAATAATAGCACCCTCTCGCAAGCTCAACTCGCGCAACACTACCGAACGTTTGGTTTTTTTATTACCCGACAATTGTATACTTTTCACATAGATAGTGCCCGACGCATCCTGCGCCCGCACAGCATCGCAGGAAATAATAGCCAGTATAAATACGAATAATAAAAATCTCAAATGTCAGTTTTTCTAAAAAGCGCCGCAAAAATACGATTCCGTTGCTTATGAAAGCCCATTCGTTTAAGCGTAGGTTTTACCCACTCTAATCTGCCTATTCAGATAAAATAGTAAAATTCACTAATTTCGCCGCTTCATTACCTTAACTTCTCTCAAATAGATGAAATCCACCGTAGCGCGCGTAATTATTGCTGTTCTGTTATTGTCATGCTCGATTGTCTCTTGCAATAGCAATGATAGTACGCCCAATGTATCTGATGTAAAAGTTGATATCAAATCACATAATTTTTATCAGGATTTCTCCAAAGTAGATACCAATAATATACAAGCGAGCCTAAATGAATTACAGAAAAAATACCCTGAATTTCTTACGTTCTATTTAGATGATTTGGTGGGATTGCACACGGCAGGCAACTATGCCGACACGGTGCAGGGTTTGCGTTTTTTCCTTACCTACAAAGACTTTCGCAGCCTTTTTGACACAGTAGCAAAAGTTTATCCTGACACAAAAAAGATAGATGAAGAACTTATTTCTTTGTTCAAATACATAAGGCATTACGATAGCTCATTTACCATCCCTACCGATGTCTATTATTATGCTGCGGGCTTGAATCTGGCTGTTTACACTAAGTTGAAGACATTGGGAATAGGGCTGGATATGTTTCTGGGAAAGGATTTCAAGCCGTATCAACAAGTGGGTATACCAAGTTTCAGGCTGGGTCGCCATACACCTGCCAACATTCCGATTGCTGCTGCAAGGGCTATTTACGAAGAAAAATATCCTATCATTTTTGACGACAAGAACTTGCTGGCATTGATGATTGAGCAGGGCAAAGAATACTATTTTATCAAAAAAGTAGTACCCAAAGCCTCTGATGCGCTACTACTGGGCATCACAGAAGAACAAATGAAATGGTGCGACGAAAACGAATCGCTGATTTATAACTATTTTATCCAGCAAAATTTATTGTACGAAACAAACCAGCAGAAAGTAGTGCGCTATGTAGTAGAGGGCCCAACAGCAGCAGGTATGCCGCCGGAAAGTCCGGGTAATACCGGTAGCTATGCAGGTCTGCGCATCATAGAGCAATACGCTAAAAATACAGGCGCTTCGCTTAAAGAAGTAATGCTTGAAAAGGATGCACAAAAAATATTAACCGAAGCAAAATACAAACCCTAACCTCCTATTATTGGCATAGTTCTTGCTATTCATCCACAAAAAATACTTGACAAAGTAAAGCAATGAATAAAACACTACCCATGCTTGCCATTGCAACAGCCTTAACCGGTGCAGCTACCGCGCAGCAAATAAGTAATCTCGAAACGATTCAAAAAATAAAAGAGCAAAGTACGAATATCGATACCGTTGCATGGATTTATAATGGCAACCTTTCTCTGGGCGTCAATCAAGGTCTCTTGCATAACTGGGCTGCAGGTGGAGAGCTGGCATCACTTACTGTAAATGGCCTGTTCAACGGTGTGCTCACCCGCTATCATGGCCGCTCGGTATGGGTAACCAATCTGGATATGGCTTACGGCTTGCTCTATACCTATTCCAATACTTTTGTACCGAGAAAAACAGATGACCGTATAGACCTTACGTCGAAATACGGTTATAAACTATCGAAAGACGGTAATTTCTATCTTACGGGCTTGCTCAATGCAAAAACACAATTTACCAAAGCCTATAATTACGATGCACCAAGTTGGGATACTTTTTCCACTTCAAAGTTTTTTAGTCCGCTGTATATGACATTTGCACCCGGCCTGGAATACCGCCGTGGTAGCATGTTGAGTGTATTTTTCTCTCCGCTGGCGATGCGTCATACTTTTGTAAACAGGTATTATACATTGCAAAATCCTGAGGGAGCATTTGGGGTAAAGTATGATGAAACTTTTCGCTTTGAATTAGGTGCTTATTTCTCTACCCGTTTTCAAAAGGACTTCAGCCCTAACTTTTCTTACAGAGGTCGCTTAGATTTGTATAGCAACTATCTGGCCAAAGACACAAACGACCCTATAACCGGAGCGCTTATAAAAGCTGACAATCCCGGCAATATAGACATCTTATGGGACAACGTATTTACGTTTAAATTCTACAAATATTTTGCGATTAATATAGGCATTACTGCTATTTACGACAATGATGTGCCTTACAATCCAAGTTTTGTAGACGCAACCGGCGCCGTACAAAGTAAAAACGAACCGTATCAAGGATTAGGCTGGTGGCAGCTAAAACAGGTTATGAGCATCGGATTCAACTATAAATTTTAATGTTCTATCTTTTGCTTAGTTTCGCTGGTGTAGCGCGCTAAAACATACTTTATAAGGAATGGCTTCTGCTAATTATCAAATAAAATTGCCCTCTTTCGAGGGACCTTTCGACCTCCTGCTCTTCTTTATTGAGCGGGACGAGGTGGATATTTACAACATTCCGATTAATCAGATTACCAAAGATTTTCTGGCTTATATACACGAGCTGGAAATTTTGAATATCGAGCTCGCAAGCGAGTTTATTCTGTTTGTTTCCACATTGATGCGCATTAAAGCTAAGATGCTGCTGCCGCGTAGAGACATGGATGCGTTGGGTAATGAAATTGACCCACGCCAAGAACTGGTTGACAAAATACTCGAGTACAAACGCTTTAAAGAAGCGGCTGAAACCATGACGGTAATGGAGGCAGAAAGATTGCTGCAACTGCGTCGTGGTAATATTAAAAAAGAGCTGGACGAGCTGGGCAACACTTATGCTGAGGGTACGGAAGTGCAGGCTATCACGATGTACAAACTGATGCAAACGTTTGAACGCGTTGTCAAGAAATTTGAAGCACGCAACAACAAACCACAGCACGTGGTAGTTAAGTATAATTATTCATTGGAGAGTCAGCGTAATTATTTGATGGACCATTTGAGGCAAATAGGCAAAGCCGGGTTTGAGGCTATTTTCTCTATTTGTGAAAACAGGATACATGCTATTTTTACTTTTCTGGCTATGCTCGAATTAACGCAGCAAAAATACCTGACACTATTGATTGGCACGGGACGTAATAACCTGATAATGGAATGGAATAATGAACGACCTGAAGATATTGAAGTCAATATTTTCCCGGTGGATAAAACAACTGAATAGATTTTCAAGCAAACGATAAAATACGACAATAGGGCTGCATTTCATCAATGCAGCCCTATTCTATTATGGTCAAATAACTATTTTTTCAGCGAAGCCATATCAATTACAAAACGGTATTTCACGTCGCTCTTCAACATGCGTTCGTAGGCTGTATTGATATTTTGCATGTCAATCATTTCAATGTCGGAAACAATATTGTGCTTGCCGCAGAAGTCCAGCATTTCCTGCGTTTCGGCAATACCGCCTATTACAGAACCCGCTACAGACTTGCGTCCTAAAATCATTGGCACTGTATTTAAAATAGGTTCCAATCCGCCAAGGTAGCCTACCAAAACCAATGTACCACTGATATTGAGCGTAGCCACATAAGGATTTACATCGTGTACATAAGGCACGGTATCTATTATTAAATCGAATTTGCCTTTTACCGATTGCATCTGCGCATCATCAGTAGAAATAATAATTTCATCGGCACCTAAGGCTTTGGCGTCTTCACTTTTGCCCGGTGTGCGTGAGAATAGCGTTACGGATGCGCCTAATCCTTTGGCCAGTTTAATAGCCATGTGACCCAAACCACCCAAGCCCACAACTGCAACTTTAGTACCTTCTTTTACATTCCAGTGGCGCAATGGCGACCAGGTAGTAATGCCGGCACAGAGCAAAGGTGCTGCCGCAGCGGCGTCCAGATTCTCTGGCACTCTTAAAACGAAATCCTGGCTAACAATTACTTTTTCAGAATAGCCGCCAAAAGTTTGCATGTCCAAATGTTTGTCCTTGCCATTATAGGTTCCTGTAAAACCATTAAGGCAGTACTGCTCCAGGTCTTGCTGGCAACTGCTACAGGTTTTGCAAGAGTCGACAATGCAACCCACACCTACTAAATCTCCAACCGAAAACTTTGTAACATCAGCACCCACGCTTGTTACACGGCCTACTATTTCATGGCCGGGCACAGCAGGATAAACAGAGCCGCCCCAATCATTGCGCGCAGTGTGCAGGTCGGAGTGGCAAACGCCGCAGTAAAGAATATCAATCTCTACATCGGTGGCAGTTACCGCTCTTCTTGGTATTTCCATTTGCGCCAGGTCAGCATCGCTCGAGGCTGCACCAAAGGCTTTAACTTGTATTGTGTTCATGTATATTTTGTGATTATTTGAAAGATTAAAACAAGCTACTATTTGCATTTGTATAGATAATAAGAAAATACCTCAGAACCCAAACTTCCGCTTCCATCGTATCTTTGTTCAGTATTTTTTATAAGTCTGTCGTTAGCATCGAATGTCGGTACATTTACGTTTTTTGAGTTTTTCCTTACAATGCTCCTCCTAAAATTCTTCGAAACAATTTGGCCTAAAGGTGGTGTGGGATAGCCGTAATAATAGTTGCCCTGAGGAGATGTCATTTCATACAAATAGCTTCTCGTATTTTCGTAATATTCATAGCGCATATTCTCGAACTCAGTACTATCGGCAAAATGAGCTTTATAAGCAGCGACATTGTTATCGTCGCCCCATGTGTAAAACGCTTCAGAATCCAAAACCCTGTCGCCGCCTCCCGTAATATTATAGGCTTTCCATCCCGTCCTTCTCTTCCCTGCATCATAGGAAAACGTCATCTCGCTTTTGGGTTTTGTTGACGCACGCGCAAAGCTTAAAGCACTGGTCATTTTAAATTCGTCATCTAAAAAAACAACAATAGAGTCCACAATCGCTCCGGAATGTTGTACGATTACATAGGTACTACTGTTGGGATATTTAATCTCTAAATATGCATCGCTTGGGAATACTATTTTCGAAATCCGATATTCGTTATCGTATTTGTAAGTTGTAGTCAAAGAATCGCCTCCCAATACCTCCAGCTTCTCAATTAACAGCGAATTTTCCGGGGAACATTCAGGGCTCTTCCATTTTTGCTCAAACTCACTGATAGGATTTTCCTTTGGGCTTTCTCCCTTCTTACAGGAAGCGAAAGCACATAAAATTGATAACGGAAACAGTATTTTTTTCATGCGTTTGTAATGCTAAAGTTAGAAGTCAAGATGGAATAAAGATTTAACGCAATAAAGTTATCAGTTTATTCTCTCTAACAAAAGTAATTAGAAACACGAGATTTTAACCGTTACTAAAAAGAGCTTCGGCAGAATTCAGATGCTCACAATTTATTCTTTCCATTGACCATCAAGAAAAATAGCACTACCAAGATTGGTAATGCTAACATACACTATTTCTTAATTTTTGCCAGCAGTCCGGCAAGGTGTTTATCTGCCAGAATCTCGAATATTTTCTTACCCAAATGTAGGCTATCTTTCGACGTTACACTTTTATGGATTTCTTTGGAGCGTGCTATTTCAGCGCCGCTTTTAGCATCTACAATTGTAAGACAACCTTTATAGTTACCACCACCTTTAGGCACTAAAAGACATTCAATAATATAGTCTGCATCGTCTCTTTTTGTTGTAACATCTTTGTTGTTTTTAACGAGATAATCAGACACCGGTATTTCACATTCTTTTTCCATGGAAGAAACATAAAATTTCTGTCCGAAAACAATTGCAGGAAAAAATAGTAGCAGGAGGAGTATTAGCTTTTTCATAAGTTCGAAAGAAGTATTTCGGCTAGTAATTTTGTGGTTTCTAGCAGATTCGAACTGCTGACCTCTTCCATGTCAAGGAAGCGCTCTAACCAACTGAGCTAAGAGACCGGAGCACTATTATTCTTTCCAGAGGAAAGGGAAAAGAATCAAGCCTAAGCCTATTATTAGCACATCCATGCCGAGCACGAGCAACAACATATTACCCCAACCCTCCTGTACAATAGGCGCAACTGCTGCGACGGCTAATTTGCTCAACATCATCAACAGCGGTATAGCAATCGGAAACCCTAAAATAGCCATCAATGCTGCGTTCTGTCGCGCTTGCGCTGCTATTGCAGAAAGAAAGGTAAAAAGCAACGATAAGCTGGATGCGCCGGCACAAGCTACACCTAAAAACATCAGCGGCCTTATAAGCGATGCGCCTAAGAGCAAATTAAACAATCCTAACGAGACTATTACCATCACCAGCATCAACACCAGGCTGTACACCATTTTGGCCAATAGATATTGTGACGGCTTCACGATGGTAAAATAATACCGCGCCCTACCCTCGCCCTCTTGCAAAAAACTTTTGGCAACCGTATTTACGGTAACAAATAGCTGCGCTATCCAGAACAGTGCATTCCAGGTGCGCGCCTCGGGTTGCCCCGTCATCATGTATATTACAAAAACCGTACAACCCACGTATAGCAGCACACCAAATAGGGCGTGCTTCTGCCGCCATTCCATCAGGAAATCTTTTTTGATGAGCGTTAATACTTGCTGAATATACATGCGCGATTGCTATAAATTACATCCAGTTGATTTTTCCCTCGATAGGAATATTACGTGGCGTAGATTTAGGTGCTTCGTCGCTGTAACCCATGTACAGCAAGCCCATTACCGCATCTTCTTCTTCCAGGTCGAGGTATTGTTTCATTGCAGGTTTCAACGCCATGCCACCCGTATTCCAAATTACAGAAATACCCGCAGCTTCTGCACCCAGCAGTATATTTTGCGTAGCTGCTGCCACCGCTGCAAATTCTTCTGAGGCCGGTATTTTAGCCATTGGCGTGCGGCGCATTACTACCAATACAAGATGGCTCACTTTCTCTACCACTTTTTTGAATGCCAATGCTTTTTCCTCCGTGCGCACATCTTCGGCTGTATTATTCCAGTACATATCAGCATGGTCCTGTCCGAATTTCTCCAGCGAAGCGCCCGTATATACCCAAAAGCGCCAAGGCTCAGTACGTGCATGTGTTGGTGCTCTGTCAGCCAGTTCCAGCAAGGCTTTTACTTGTTCGTCGGGAATAGTCTTTCCGTTCATCATTCCCGGCTTAGTTGTATGGCGGGCGTTTACTATTTGAACTAAAGTTTCGAATGAAGTGTTCATATACAATAATATAGTGTTGGCAATAGCCAATTCTTTTTCAAAATTAAATGGAGTGCAAAAGTAAGGAGGATAAATAAATAAGCAGGCTGTTTGTCAACATTAAAAATAGCGTTATAAATACGCAATTTATAACTCCGCTTATCACCAAAGACGATATGTTTATGAAAAATATGATTGTAAAATATTGCGCTGCGCTAATTGTGGTACTATTATGTGGCACTTCTATTTTCGCGCAGGATATAGAAAGATCGGTGGTGAAAATATTTGTAACCAGCCAGGAGTACGACTTTAGCCAGCCATGGCAAAAATCTAAACAGTCAAAATCGAATGGCTCGGGCTGTATTATTGATTCTAATAAAATACTTACCTGCGCGCATGTGGTGGAGTATGGCGAATTTATAGAAGTGCGCAAAGGAAAAGATTCGCGTAAATACACTGCCAGAGTGGCTTTCGTAGCGCCGGAATATGATTTGGCTATTCTCGAAGTGGATGATGAAAAATTTTTCTCCAAATCTAACATACTGCCTATTGCGGATATACCGCGTGTGGGCGACCGTGTGACAGCGTATGGCTTTCCAACGGGTGGCAACGATTTAAGCATTACATCGGGCATTGTATCGCGCATAGAAAACATCGACTATTCTTACAACAACTTCAATAATCTGGCAATACAAATCGATGCGGCTATTAATCCAGGTAATAGCGGCGGACCTGTTATAAAAGATAGCGCCCTTGCTGGCATTGCCTTTCAGGGCAGGAGCTCAGGACAAAGTATAGGCTATATGATACCCACCAATGTTATCCGCACATTTCTGGCTGATATAGAAGATGGCGTGTATGATGGGCCTGTGCCGGTATTGATGAAATGGCAGGCGATGGAAAATACCACACTGCGCGAATGCTATGCCATTGACGATACGCTTACCGGCGTACTCGTCAACGAAATTCATTTTTGCTCGCTGCTGCGTAGCTATTTGCTGGCGGACGATATCATTCTGGGTATTGATGGCATGGAAGTGCAAAATGATGGTTCGGTAATAACGTCCGGCGATTTCAAATCGACTTTTGAAAACATTATTCAAAGTAAAAGAATGGAGGATACGCTTGCCTTACGCTTACTGCGCAGCGGGCTGGACACGCTTATTGAAATACCTGTAGAATATAGTCGCGCGCCAGCCTTGCTCGTAGAGAAAGTCGCCTTGAGGCCTAAGTACTATATTGAAGACGGTTTTGTATTTACCACACCGTCTTATTATTATTTTCAGCACGAAAGTTATTGGCAATATTACAATCCGCTGTTGAGCTATTATTATTACGGACGTATCTTGAATAATGAAAAGAAAGAAGAGGTGGTGCTGATATCATCTGTATTGCCCGATAAGTCAAATATAGGCTACCACGACTTAAGCAACCGCATTGTGCGTAGCGTGAATGGCTTGCCCATACGCAATTTCAGCGATTTGATTGCTGCATTTAAAATGGATACGGATGTGCATGTCATCGAAGATATTGACCGTAATAAATACATGATTTCGACGAGTAATCTTGAACAGACCAACAAAGAAATTATGCAGAAATATGGTATCCCATCTCAAATGCGCAATTAACTTTTTTAACGTCTAACACTATAATTCATTACGAATCTGAACTTCAAGTTAAACTCAGCATTGAGCGATGTTAAGATGTTATCGGTTCGTTATCCATTTAACAGTCTCTTGTCAGTCACCAATAGCAATACAGCGTTTCTTTGTTGTACAATGTTTCAATAGCGAGTTATTTACTCGCAGCGACATTGAGTTAAGAGAGCCGGCGTTTAATAATGAACTATAATCATTTTAACCACTAATTCTTAAATCTGCCTGAAGAATCCCGGCGGCTCTCTATAAAAATCTAAAGGCATAAATTTTTACAATTATGAAAAAGACGTTTTTGTCATTGGCAGTAGTTGCCCTCGCAGCATTCGGAACACAAGCATTTGCACAGGATCAGGATAAAGATAAAAAGAAAGATAGCAGACAAGAGCAACCTGCTGATGTAAATAAAGAGGAGCAAAAGAAAGAGGAAGATCAAAAAATGAGCAACGAGCAAGCTCCTGCTACAGAACAGAAGGAAAACTTTGATCCGAACCAACCAAAAACAGATATGCAACAAACGGATAGCAGCACTCCTGCCACTCCGCCAGTGCAAGAGCCTGTAAAATAGCATCCCCCAATCCGGGATAATTATCACAGGATTCAACTAACGCCCATGCCTTTCGCAACTATGTGAAAGGCATGGGCATTTTTGTGCATGGCCGAAACGCTTTACTGTAGGGAATTTCCCGCCGGCATCAGCAATTAATGTTAAAAGAAATAATTTATTAAAAATTCAAAACCGTTTTCTTCAGTGCTACGTAAGTGGATAAATACAAGATTGCTTAACCACATAAAAATAAGTACATGAAGAAAGAATCAACCATGCTGGAAGCGGGCGTAGCATCAAGCGCAAACGTATCCCGAAGAAATTTCCTCACTTATGCCGGTATCGGTGTATTATCAGCTTCTATTTTATCTGCCTGCAACAAGTCGGATAATGGCGGCATGTCAGATGACGGCACCATTAACCTTGGCGGGGGCGATGTAGGTATTCTCAACTACGCTTACGCATTAGAGCAGTTGGAAGCAGCGTTCTATACCGAAGTAGTGAAAAGCTTCTACACCGGCGCTACAGAATCGGAAAAAGCTTTGCTGAAAGACATTCGCGACCACGAAATAGCCCACCGCGAGTTTTTCAAAAACGCATTAGGCTCAGGCGCTATTCCTGCTCTTGAAGTAAATTTTTCTTCGATTGATTTTACCAATCGTGCGAGTGTATTAGGCACTGCCAAAGCATTTGAAGATTTAGGAGTATCTGCCTATAATGGCGCAGGACAATTGATTGAAAGCCGCGACTATTTGCTATTAGCGGGCAAGATAGTATCTGTAGAAGCAAGACATGCTGCCTACATCCGCGATATTATAAGCAACGGAACCTTTGCCGACAATACAGTAGTGGACATGAATGGTCTTGACCTGAGCCGCACACCGAGCGAGGTACTGACCATTGCTGCACCTTACATCAAATCAAAAATCTCTGCCGCTAATCTTCCAACTTCCTAAACAAACAAAAACTATGAATTTCTCAAACATATTAAACGAAATTGAAAAGGCCGATCCGGAAGTTTTTGAAAAAACCAGCGACCGACGTAATGTGCTCAAAGGCTTTGGTACCAAGATAGCAGCTGCTGCATTGCCATTCGCATTGGGCTCTATGTTCAAAAAATCTTACGGACAATCTACATCAACCATTGCTGATGTTTTGAACTTTGCGCTGACGCTTGAATACCTCGAAGCAAAGTTTTACGAAATGGGTCTTGCTGCAAGTGGCCTAATACCCGCAGGCGCTCCTACTGGTGCTATACAGACTATTTACGATCATGAAGCTGCGCACGTTGCATTCTTAAAAACGGCATTGACATCTTTAGGTGCTACACCTGTTGCTGAGCCAACATTTGATTTTACAGCGGGTGGCACATTTGCTGATGTATTCACCAGCTACGCAACATTCCTTGCTGTAGCGCAAACCTTTGAAGATACCGGCGTTCGTGCCTATAAAGGCCAAGCTGGAAATTTGATCAGCAACAACGCAGTATTGACAGCTGCTTTAAATATTCACTCAGTTGAGGCGCGCCACGCATCACACATTCGCCAAATGAGAAAAGCCAATGGCTTTGGCGATGTGAAACCTTGGATTACCGGCAAAAATACCGGGATAGGAGATTTAGTTGCAGCCAGCTATAATGGTGAAGAAGTTACCACACAAGCAGGCATTAACATCGTGAACATAAATGGGCAGAGCATCTCTGCAAATGCAGCAAGCGAAGCCTTTGACGAGCCGCTTACAAAAGATCAGATTTTATCAATAGTTACACCGTTTATTGTACCTTGATCAACCGCCTCTGATTAGTTTATAAATGCCACTTTTTTAAGTGGCATTTATATTTTACCAAGAAACAAAAAGAGCCGGACTATCTTGCGACAATCCGGCTCTATATTTAAAAAATTCGTCTGCTATTAATAGCCAAACAATTCTTCCAAACTGATTTTCTTAACTGTACCTAACTTGCTCATTTGCTCTTTAGGCAATTTCTCTTCGCTGGCTACGATGCAATAAGTATAAGGCTTTTTGCTTAGTTCTTTGCCATGGAAAGTTTTCATATCAGCAATAGTAAACGATGGTACTGCTTCGTAAGTTTTCTTGCGAATATCGAAGTCACGACCAAGACGCTCTGCACTGAGATAGCTAAAGATGATACCATCTTGTGTGATGCGGTCTGATGCTAAAGATTTGCGTAAACCTTCTTTCGCATTGTTGAATGCTTTTTCAGATTCAGGCAGTACGTTCAGCAATTCGTTCATACCTACAACGGCATCATTGAATTTATCAGATTGTGTACCCACATAAGCTAGTACGCTATTGCGATACTCTTTACGGGCAGGCGTACTAAATGCTGCAAACGTAGAATAGGCCAATGCTTTAGACTCACGAATAGTCTGGAACACTACAGAACCCATACCGCCACCGAAATACTCGTTGAACATAGATACAACGGGCTGTTGGTTTGAGTTGTACGGCTCTGAGTTACGCACCCAGAAAACCTCTGCCTGTACCATATCATAATGTGCAAATAGTACTTCATTTTGCGACTGCGTTTGCTGTACAAATTTCTTTGCAGCTGGCGCTTGTTTAAATGTTGCAGGAGCCCTGTGTGTTGCTTTCAAAGATGTTGCAACAGCCTTTGTTTCCTTTGGTCCGTAATACAGTACACGATGTTTGTAATCGGCAAGGTCATGCAATACTTTAACTAAATCATCGGCAGTCAATGCAGCTAATTCAGCGTCTGTCAACTCATTGTTGTAAGGGTTTTGAGCACCGTACATCGCGTAGTTGCGCAAGCCCGACATGATAGCGTCTTTGTTTTGCTTCTTATTGGTACGTGCCTTTTTCATACGTTGTTTGTAAGCATCCAACACTTGCTGGTCGCCTACGCAGTTACGTAGTAAATCTTCAAATAGTGTAACAGCTTTGTCGAAATTCTCTTGCAAACCATCAATGCTAACCGTGGTATTTTCTCCGCTTACACTCACTCTGAAAGAAGAAGCAAGTTTGTAAAACTCGGTGCTGATTTGCTCAGAAGATTTTGTTTTTGTTCCAAGATACTCCAGATAGTCTGCAGCGATAGGCAACAGCTTGCTTGACCAGCTTCCCGTTTCAAATTGGTAATATAGGCGGAACAAATCATTGTCTTTATTTTGCACGCCCAATACTTCGTAAGCACCGCTATTTGCACGCTGGATGTCTTTATTGAAATCAAGCCAAACCGGATCTACTCTATTCTCGGGCATAGCATTTACTTTCTTCAAAAAGTCAGATTGCTTATCTGCATTCACTTCTACCGGTGTAATCGTTGGCTTTTCAACTTTTACAATGCTTTTATCTTCGCCGGTCTTTTTATTAACAGCTACGTAATTATTCGACAGATATTTGTTGGCAAATGCTACGATATCAGCTTTCGTTATTTTGCTCAGATTTTCCACATAAGCTACTTTAGTTTTCCAATCTGTTTCATCGGTAAAGTTGCTCATCAGGTTGTTAGCACGGCTGGCGTAGTTTTCGTTTTCTTCAATAATCCTTTTCTTCTGATTATTGATAATAGACGGAATCAAATCATCAGGAAAATTACCTTTCTTTAAATTCTCCAGTTCGTTCAGCAACAGATTTTTTACATCATCCAGCGACTGACCCTCTACCGGATTTCCTTGCAACAACAATACGCTATAATCTTTCAATACATAAGAGAAAGCGTAAGCGCCCAGCAACTGTTGCTTCTTAACCAGGTTAAGATCTATCAAGCCGGCAGAGCCATTGGTAAGAATATTACCCACCAGTTCCAGCATTTGTGCATCCTTAGTTGCAGCGCCTGGAAAGCGGAAACCAAGCATTACATTCTCCGGATTAGGTCCTACTACCTCTTTCACAATAGGACTTGTAATTGGTGCTTCTGCTCCAAATTTATATTCAGGAATAGCCTTTGGTTTCATATAGCCAAAGTCTTTGTCTATTTTCTTAATTACTTCGTCTGAGTTAAAATCTCCCGACAAAATAATACCCATATTATTGGGCACGTAGTAAGTTTCGAAATACTTGCGAATCTCTACCAGCGATGGATTTTTCAAATGCTCTACAGTACCGATGGTTGTTTGCTTACCGTAGTTATTGTTTGGAAACAATGCTTCAAACATCATTTCAAATTGCTTGCGACCATCGTTATCCAATCCGCGGTTTTTCTCTTCATATACCGCTTCTAATTCTGTATGAAAAATACGGAACACCGGTGCGCGAAAACGTTCTGCCTGAACAGCCAGGTATTTGTCAATCGCATTGCCTGGTACATCGTCGGTATAAACCGTTTGCTCAAATGACGTAAACGCGTTGGTACCTTGTCCGCCCATGGCAGCAAGCATTTTATCATACTCATTGGCGATTGCATATTTTGCCGCCAAACCAGATACGCTATCGATTTCGTGATAAATAGCTGTACGTTGCTTGTCGTCGGTAGTCTTATTGTATTTTTCGTACAGATTACCTACCACGTCCAGCAATGGTTTTTCTTTGCTCCAATCAAGAGAACCGTATTGGTCAGTACCTTTAAACAACAAGTGCTCGAGGTAATGCGCCAGTCCCGTATGCGTAGCCGGATCCGTTTTACTACCTGCTTTCACAGCTATATAAGCCTGTATGCGTGGCTCTTTTTTCGTAGGGCTCAGGATTACAGTCAAGCCATTTTTAAGGGTATAAAAACGAGATTGGGTCGGGTCATTTTCTACAAACTTGTAAGAATAGCCCGCAGAAGTTCCTTCTTTCCAATCAAACTTCTGCTGTGCGTACGTCGAATAGTTGACAGTTAAACCTGTTGCAACCAGCGCCAACGCTGCAATACGGGAACGGAATGTCATAAATAGATGAATAAATAATTTTTTAAAAAACTTTATACCTCCGCCTCTGTTTATTAGAAGGCAAGGCAGCTCGCAATCACTTGCTTTTTTCAGCGTGCCAAAAATACCGCAAAAAAGTTAGAAACTTTTAACGATAGCAGTAGTGGCAGAAATTATAGCGACATAAGCATGTAGTATCGTACCTTTACAAGCCATATAATTTTGACATTCAAACATTTGAAAATGCCACAAGCAAGCAAAAGAGTCGTTATACTGGGTGCCGGTTTCGCCGGATTACAACTAGCCAGACACCTGAGTAATTCTGAGTATGATGTAACGCTGATTGACAAATACAACTTCCACCAATTCCAACCATTATTTTATCAGGTAGCTACCGCTCGTATCGAGCCTAGCAGCATTTCTTTTCCGCTGCGCAAAATTTTTCAACGTAAGAAAAATATCAAGATAAGAATAGCGGAGATAAAAGGCGTAGACACGGTTACTAATACGGTACACACCAATATCGACAACTTTCAGTACGACTATCTTGTAGTAGCTACGGGTTGCACCACTAATTTCTTTGGCAACAAAGAGATTGCGGAGAAAGCTTTTCCAATGAAAAGCACCACCGAAGCAATGGCATTGCGCAACCGCATATTGCTCAACTTTGAAGAAGCATTGCAATCGCATAGCCATGATGAGTTGGAAGAAATCATGAATATAGTGGTGGTAGGCGGCGGGCCAACCGGTGTGGAATTAGCAGGTTCATTGGCAGAAATGAAAACTAAGATTCTGCCGAAAGACTATCCTGATATGGATTTCAGCGCATTGAATATTTATTTATTGGAGGGAAGTCCGAATACGCTTGGGCCGATGTCTAAAATATCGCAACAAAAATCACAACAATACCTCGAGCAATTAGGCGTGAAAGTATTGACAGAAGCCATAGTAGAGGGATATGATGGCAAAACTGTTGCCTTGAAAGATGGACGCGCTATTCACACCAGAAACCTGATATGGGCAGCAGGCGTAACCGGTAATGTGCCGGATGGCTTCGCAGCCGAAATAGTACAGCGCGGTAACAGATTAAAAGTGGACAGGAACAACCGCGTCGAGGGCTTTGATAATATTTTTGCTCTGGGCGATATAGCCTATATGGAAACGCCGAAGTATGCGCGTGCGCATCCACAAGTGGCCAATGTGGCTATTAATCAGGCCAAGCTTTTAGGTAAAAATCTATTGGGCGATTTACGTGGAAAAACCTGGAAAGAATTTGAATACAAAGATCCGGGCTCAATGGCTACGGTGGGTAAGAGAAAAGCGGTGGTTGATTTACCTAAATTTAGTTTCCAGGGGCGACTGGCTTGGTTTACATGGATGTTCCTGCACCTGATGCTGATATTAAGCGTGCGCAATAAATTGTTTATTTTTATTAACTGGGCCATCAGCTATTTTACCAACGATACTACGCTTCGGTTGATATTGTTGCCTACTAAAAAGCAGATAGAAATGGCTGCGCAAAAAGAGCAGATAGCACCTGCAAAAACCTGATAATATTATGCTGATAAACATACATCCTGATAACCCTCAGGAAAGAAATATAAAGACAGTAGTCGATTGCCTTAAATCCGGCGGTGTGATTATTTATCCTACCGATACTATTTATGGTATTGGTTGCGATATCTATCATCCGGCTGCGATTGAGCGAATTTGCCGTATTAAAGATATACTACCTAAGAATGCAAATTTTTCATTCATCTGCCGCGACTTGAGTCACTTGAGCGATTATGCACGCAATATAGGCACACCTACTTTCAGGCTGCTGAAAAAGGCGCTGCCAGGGCCTTACACATTCATATTAGAGGCTACCAAAGAAGTACCAAAATTGTTGAAAACTAAAAAAGATACAGTTGGTATTCGTGTGCCCGACCACAATATTTGTCAGGCCATTGTAGAGCAATTAGGTCATCCGTTAATGAGTGCATCCCTACCGATGAACGAAGACGTAGAATACTTTACCGACCCGGAAATGATACACGACATTTTTGAGAAACAAGTCGATATAGTGATTAACAGTGGAATAGGCAATATGCTGGCATCGACAGTAATCGACTGCACCGGCAGCGAACCGGAATTGATAAGAGAAGGTGCCGGCAATTGGGAAGACTTGATTGCATAATAAAATTCAACAACAAGAAAATACCGGCAACCTGCACAAAATAGGTTGCCGGTATTTTTACTGAAGAAATATTTCCGTAGCACCCATGCCGTAGCGCGGATTCCAGTCGCACATAAAATGGTTGACGTGCATATTGCCGCGCAGTATATTGTGTATTTCTTCGCGCAGCCTGCCCTTGCCAACTCCATGTATCACCACCATACTTTGTTGTTGCAGACTGATGGCTATATCCAGCGCCCTTTCGAAAGCTTCGAGTTGTAGAATCAGCATTTCATGATTGGTCATTTTGCCTACATGTCCTACCAATTTTTCTATGTGCAAGTCTATTTCGTAAATAGGCTTTTTACTATTTGGTTTGCTCTTGGGTGGCGAAACCGGTACAGGTATTGTAGGTTTTTTTTCAGGTAGGATACTTGCAGGGCTTGCAACAGGAAAATCTTCCGCTAACAACACCGTAAACATTGGCTTCGCCTCTTGTTGCAAAGAGACTATATATTCAAATAACTTCTTCGGCTTGATGCGCAACGTGTTGTTCAATGCCGGCGCATGCGCTTTATCTTTATTTTGCGTGAGCATCCACAAGAAACGAGGTTGCTCATTCATTTCTTCAAAGGGAATATCGTGCAGGTAAAAGTGTGCATAAGGCTGCAATGTTGCATGATGTGTAAACACAGTACCACAGCGGGTTATACACTCGTAAGACAGTGAAAGTGTATGATGTGTTTCGTTGATGAAATAGATTTTCAATTTCTCAACTATATCTTCAAAAGCATCAAAACGAAAAACTGGTAAAAATGCCAGATGAAAGCCGGAGGGTGTTTTTGTAACAGGCTTTTTCTTTTCGACCGGTATATCTTCAGGATTGATTTTGGCAGATGCAGCGGACTTCTTTTTCTTATCGGTAAACCAATATAAATAGGGATGGTCAACCTCATCAAGAAATACCGGAAAATGCGTGCCACGCACCTCCACTTCTATCATTTCGTGATTTAGAAAAGCTGCTACCCTGCCCTCCTCACCCGTTTGCTTCAGCAAAACTATATCTCCAATCGAAAACTTCATCCTACTGCAAATTTCGCTCAATTCAGTAGAAATCAAACATAAAATTTTGCAGGATAAAATCGCGGCTATTTGCGGTATTGATAGAAAATACCTTTGTCAGATGGTGTCCAGAGGCAGGCTCTTTCGCCTGCATGTTTCAGCGCACTATTGGCCCAGGTATTGCAGGTATTAAATAGCCCGTAAGTGCCCACTGCTTGATAAAAAGCATCGTTATTGCCATAGCTGTAATCGGCCTTTATATGCACTATTTTACCCTGACTATCGTGCTCAAAACTTGCTTCTAAGTATTCGACTAATTTCAGGTAATGTTCCTTACTAATAGTTATCTTTTTACATTGCTCATGCTCCTGCATGGTTTTGTAAAAAGTAGTGTGCATGGCAGAATTACCCAGATAGAACATAGCATTGAAAGCTACGCTAAATTTAAGGTCTGACCATTGTGGTGTCTCGAGGTAAAATCCTTTGTCGCCCCAGCCCATAGCCACATACAGCATATTGCTGTCTTTTGATTTAGTATTGTCAAATAATACTTCATTTGTCCAGTCTTTATATTCATTTCTTACGGGCACTACAATATCTGTGTGAACGCCATTGCTGAGTATGTAAATCGTTACATCATTGCCCGATGGCAGATTATCTTTATTAACGCCAATGCGTGAAAAGACAAAGGCTCCCAATAAATACAGCAGCACAAATGCTACAAAGCCGGCTATTGTCCATCCTATCACTTTTAATATTTTCTTTAATCGTTTCATCAAGCGTTAATACGCATATGTGCGGAAAGTAACCCTTTTAATTAGAATCAGGACCCAAGAGCCAAGATTGGCTGTTCGGAATGTTAGCGCAGCGCATTCCGAACGGTTGATAAAGCGAATTTGCAATTCGCCTCAACTAACTATTTTTAATCGCATTCCAGGTGCTGAAAAGTGTTTCTTGCGATGGCCTGTTCTCGGGCATTTCGGTTAGTGGTTCACATGCCTGCCAATCCGCCATCATATCGCCGGGCAGCGTTTGGTAAAGCTTGGTGCCCTTTGTTTTCCAGGCTATCATATCATCGCTTACTTCTTTAATAATTTTAGCTGGATTGCCTACTACGAGCGAGCGTCTGGGTATTTTAGTATTTGCATTGATGAATGATAAAGCACCGACTATACTTTCATCACCTATTTCTACATCATCCATGATTACGGCATTCATGCCGATGAGTACATTGCGACCTATATGCGCGCCGTGAATAATAGCTCCGTGACCAATATGAGCACTCTCTTCCAACCGCACTGTCACACCAGGAAACATGTGAATGGTACAATTTTCCTGCACATTGCAGCCATCAGCTATTTCAATGCCGCCCCAGTCACCACGCAAAGCCGCGCCAGGGCCGATATAAACATCTTTACCAATGACTACATTACCGGTTACAGTTGCCTGCGGATGCACAAAAGAAGAAGGATGCACAACGGGTATAAAACCTTTATAAGAATAAATCATTATTTAAATTAAGAAGTAAATAGTAGAAAGGTATACCAGAACTACTCAAAGAGTTCATGTAGCTTTTTTTGCAAAAGCTTTTTATCGGGTAACTGTGTTTTGTATTCTGCAACCATAGTGGGAGAAAGACTTCTGCTTAATGCGTACTCTACCACTTCGCTATCTTTGTCTTTGCACAGCAAAACGCCTATACTTGGATTCTCGTTTACTCTTTTGACATCTCTATCCAATGCTTCGAGATAGAAGTTGAGTTTCCCCAGATGCTCTGGCTTAAATTTATCCGATTTAAGTTCAAAGACAACCAGACATTGTAGTCCACGATGATAAAATAGCAAGTCAATGTAATAGTCGGACGCGCCTACCTGAACCTTGTATTCCTCTCCAACAAAAAGAAAATCTCTTCCAAGTTCAAGGATAAAGTTTTTCATCTGCTTAATAAGCCCCTTCTGTAAGTCATGTTCTGAATGAGGTTCAGGCAAATTCAAAAAATCGAAGATATAACTATCTCTAAAAGTATCTTGCAGAATAGGACTTGCTGCTTTAATAGCTTCTGAAAGCGTTGTGTTGCCTATCATTGTGCGCTCAAATAGTCCAGCAGAAATCTGGCGCTCAAGTTCTCTGAAACTGTAATTTTCCGCTCTTGTTTTCTTGATATAGAACGTCCGCTCTTCAATTAGCTTACAACGGGAAAAAATGGATAAGTTATGAGACCAGCTAATTTCTCTCAACAGTGTTGAGAGTTCCGGGAAATCTTTATAAGCTTCATAAAACTGTTTCATCCGCCAGAGATTCTTATCAGAAAACCCTTTTAAATCAGGTTCCGTATTACCAATAAAAACTGCCAGCTCTTTAACAACGGACTGTCCCCATTCGCTTGCTTCGAGCTTACGCCCAATATAAGCGCCTATATTCCAATACAAATCGATCATTTGGGAATTGACAGCCTTCACAGCATTACTCCTGGACAGTTTAATTATGCGAATGATGTCCGAAAATCTGTTATCCATTTTCTTATGATGCAATTGTCAAATTTAAGGTATCGACAGTCAAAATTCAAAATAGAAATGCAAAAAGGCAAAAGTCAAAAGGCAAAAGGCAAAACTCAAAAATGACGTAGATAAAAAGCCATCGTACACTAGCGATTACATACAACACATCTCATAACCCAATACTCACTTCTCAATACTTCATCACAAGCCTAATGACATTTAAAGTGCTCAAATGGCTCTTTGCAATCGAGGCAGCGATACATGGATTTGCAGGAAGTTGCACCAAAGCGGCTTATCATTTCTGTATGGTCAGATGCACAGCGGGGACAAGCTACGCTGTCCTCTTCAAATAAACCTTGCACATCTTTCGACTTGCGCTGTGGCGGAACAATACCGTATTCCTGCATTTTCCTTTTACCGTCTTCGCTTATCCAATCGGTAGTCCAGGCGGGACTCAACTGCTGTTCTATCTGCACATTGGAAATCCCTCTGCCCATCAACGCCAGGCGTATATTCATGCTTATAACATCCATTGCGGGACAGCCGCTATAGGTCGGCGTTATCGTTACTTTAGCCAGATTTTCTTCGGGGAAATATGCAACACCACGTAGAATACCGAGGTCGAGAATAGACACTACAGGTATCTCCGGGTCTGGTATTTCTGCCAGCCATTGCTCCACTTGTTCTTTTGAAATCTGCTCTTTTACCATGTTGTGCAAAGGTACGAAATACCCGCCTATTTACGCTTTTAGCGTATGCTACACAGCGGCTAAGGCTTCTACAAATTTGCGGTCGTTACTCAAGCGGGGCGCTTTATTCTGACCACCTAATTTGCCTATAGATTTCATATAATCGATGAAAGAATTTTTGCGCAGCGCATGTATTTTCAATGGTTGTAAAATGCCACCGCGAATAAGATCATCGTAGTAAATATTTTTTTGACGCAGGGTATTATCCACTTCCATTGAAAAGTCCTGCATACTGTGGGGCATGTGCTCAAACTCTACGAACCACTCGTGGTAAGGCAATTCGCCATTTGCATTTATCTGAGGCGCCACGGTAAACTCGGTAATGTGTACGTTGTGTTTCTTCGCAGTCGTCATCAAAGCATGTTCTACTTCTTCCGCAATCACATGTTCGCCAAAGGCAGAAATATAGTGCTTGGTACGTCCTGTCACTACGATTCTATAGGGGTCGGTGCTTACAAAGCGCACGGTATCGCCTAAATTATACCCCCACAAACCAGCGTTACTGTTGATGATAAGCGCATAATTTTCGCCAACTTTAACATCAGCCAAAGAAAGCCTCGTAGGATACTCATTAAAAATTTCTGCAGCAGGCACAAACTCGTAAAATATACCGGAGTCGGTGTTCAGCAGCAATCCCTCTTCGTCCTGCGTATCCTGAAAAGCAAAAAAGCCCTCCGAAGCGGGAAACGTTTCTACCGTGTGAACCGGCGCGCCGAGGCTATCCATCAGCTTCTGGCGGTATGGCTCGAAGTTGACACCTCCGTGCACCAGCACTTGTAGATTAGGAAATAGCTCCTTTATTTTTTTTCCATTGCCTTTCTCCATCAACCAGTCAAAATACATCTGCATCCACGGTGGAATACCGCTGATGAGCGTCATATTTTTATCAAAAGTTTCTTCTACTATTCTACCCAGCTTTTCTTCCCAGTCTTCAATACAATTTGTTTCGTAAGAGGGCATTTGATTGCTGCGCAAATATTTAGGGATATGATGATTGACTATCCCGCTCAAACGCCCTGTGGGTATACCTCCTACTCGTTCCAATGTAGGCGAACCAGATAAGAAAATCAGTTTACCATCGGCAAAAGCAGTATTGCCTGTCTCGGCCATATAGCACAGCAGCGCATTGCGTGCGGTATTGATATGGTTGGAGATAGAATCTTTGCTGATGGGTATATATTTTACACCGCTGGTAGTGCCGGATGTCTTTGCAAAATATAGCGGACGTCCTTTCCATAGCACGTTTTCAGTACCCTCTTTTATTTTATCAATATAGGGGCGAAAAGCCTCATAGTCGCGCAATGGTACCGCCTGATGAAAGGCGGCATAGTCTTTTACATTTTTAAACTGATGGTCTTTCCCAAACTGCGTACCACCGCCATGCTTCAACAGCATTTGCATAATAGCTTGCTGGTCGGCAACAGCGGTATGCATACCCTTACGCACTTTTTTGTGTACTACAGTTGCATAAGGCTTAGCCAGAAAAGACTTTATTTTCATGCTTAAATTTATAAAAATATGAGACGACAAAAATAACGAAATTGATAGCCAATAGTTCAACATTTGCCTGCGGCAAAGTCATAATTAAGTAGCGTCCATACGATTCCATTATCTTTGCGCAGCGCTATATGAAACTCACAGATAATAATAACCTACCTACGCAGCCAAAAGCAGTAGCAGTAATCGTTGCAGGCGGCAGCGGCCAAAGAATGGGCACCGCTATTCCAAAGCAATTTTTACCCCTTGCCGGCAAGCCTGTGCTATATTATTCGATAAAAGCATTTAAAGATGCAATACCCGACATAAATATTGTACTCGTGCTACCAGAGGAACATATCAGCTATAGCAATATGGTCTTACAGGCATTTGAAGAGCGAATAGATGTGACTATTGTGAGCGGCGGAGCAAACCGTTACGAAAGTGTGTATAATGGGCTGCGCGAAGCCGCCGGCAGCGATGTGGTATTTGTGCATGATGGCGTAAGACCTTTTATCAACAAAGACTTAATCAATCGCTGTCTGCAAACTGCCTGGACAAATGGCAGCGCTATTCCGGCAATTGCTGTAACAGATAGCATCAGGCAAATTAGCGATAACAGCCATAAAGCTGTAGACCGCGAAACCTTACGCGCGATACAAACGCCGCAAACTTTCAGAACGGATTTGCTGTTAGAAGCATTTGAGCAACCTTACCAACCTATATTTACTGACGAAGCTACGGTTGCAGAAATTTTTGGAATGGAAGTAACATTGGTAGAGGGCTTGAAAAGGAATATAAAAATCACAACGCCGGAAGACCTTGCTGTTGCAGAAGTGCTGCTGCAGGAACTTTCATAAATAGTACAATGTTATCCTACAAAAAATAGATTGCCATCGCCTATCCATGAAATATTTTAGTCGCATAGTTTTATTCATTTTTATTGCATTCGGTTCGTTTACCGCTTTCGCTCAAGAGCCCGACACGTCAGGCTTTTTGCCTAATATGGTAATTGACGAAGTTGTTATTACAAACAAAGAATTTAAGGTGGATGACTTCATTCGCATGGTTAGAAACGATACTACTTTTTACAAGGCGTTTAAGACCATGCGTACTGTAACGTATGGTGCGCAAAACGATATTAAGGTGTATGATAAAAAAGGCAAAAACCTAGAGGCATCGCTGCAAAGTGAAACAAAACAAATATACCGTGATGGTTGCCGCACCATGCGCGTGCTCGAGGAAAATGTAACCGGAGATTTCTACGATAAAAAAGGCAACTACAACTATTATACTGCCGAGCTATTTGCTTCGCTATTTTTTACAAAAGGAAAAATATGTGGCGAGAATAATATTGTAAAAGGTAGCCTGAATGGCGAAGTAAAAGGAAAAGACGGATTGGAAAAGCGCAAAGCGCAGCTAAAACAGTTAATCTTTAATCCGGGTGCGAAAATAGATGGCGTACCTTTCATCGGCAACAAGTCGGCTATCTTTGATCCGGAAATAGCCAAGCTGTACGACTTTCGCATATCGGATGAAACAAAAAACGGCGAAGCCTGCTACCGATTTGATGCAGTACCGCGCAGTGGCAACGAGGGTGATGTAGTTATTAAAAAACTGATTACCTGGTTTCGTAAATCAGACTATTCTATCGTATCCCGCGACTACGCGCTATCTTACAGCAATATGGCATTCGATTTTGATGTAGCTATCCACGTTGATTTGCAACAAATAGGCAAAAATCTACTGCCATCTTTCATCAGCTATCGCGGCAACTGGCATGTGTTTACCAAGTCGAGAGAACGGGTAAATTTTACTGCTAATTTTGACTATTAATGTTACTTATATAGACCTGTCAGGTCTTGAGGCCTAAGGGGTCTCGATAGACAAACCTATAAGGTTTTCAAAACCTTATAGGTTTCCCGAGGTAGCTATCTTTAGCGTAACTTCGCAGCCCTTTATGATTACTCCGGAGTCCATACAACAGGTAATAGCCCGTGCCGATATAGTTGAAATTATCGGCCAGTTTTTGAAGCTGCGCAAGCGCGGTATCAACTATATTGCCAATTGTCCTTTTCACAATGAAAAAACCCCCAGCTTCAATATCAATCCTGCAAAGGGTATATTCAAGTGTTTTGGTTGTGGCAAAGGCGGCGACGTAGTAACCTTTGTAGAAGAGTATGAAAAATTCTCCTTTACCGAAGCTATTCGCTGGCTGGCGAAGCACTACCATATTGAGCTTCAGGAAACGGAAACCAGCGATGAGTACAAGGCTCATCAACAGGTAGAGGAAAGTTTGCGCATTGTCAATGAATATGCTGCGCAATACTTCGAAGACATCTTACATAAAGACGATGAGGGACAGTTGATAGGCGGCAGCTATTTTGTAGAGCGAGGTTTTAGCAAAGCTACGATTGAAAAATTCAGATTGGGATATAGCCTCGATAAGTGGGACGCCTTTCTGACAGCAGCTTTGGCGAAAGGCTATAGCAAAGAACTAATGGAAAAAGCGGGACTTATCAAGACCCGCGATGGCCGCTCTTACGACAACTACAAAGGCCGCGTTATCTTCCCTATTTTTAGTGCTACCGGCCGTATTCTTGGTTTTGGTGCGCGCATACTCAAGAAGAATGAAAATGCACCAAAATATGTCAACTCGCCCGAGAACGAGCTGTATGTAAAAAACAAAGTACTATACGGGCTTTACCAGTCGCGCCAAAGCATCAGCAAGCTGGATGAATGTTATCTGGTAGAGGGCTATACAGATGTCATTTCTTTGCACCAGGCTGGAGTAACCAATGTAGTTGCATCGAGCGGTACATCACTTACCGAGGGGCAGCTCAAGCTCATCAGCAACCTGACCAAAAACTTGACTATTTTATACGATGGTGATGCAGCAGGTGTAAAAGCAGCTATGCGCGGTCTGGATATGGCGCTGGCAGAGAGTTTCAACGTAAAACTGGTATTGTTGCCCGAGGGCGAAGATCCGGATAGCTATGTGCAGCAACTTGGTGCAGATAAATTTCACGAATACATACGTGCCAATAAGCAAGATGTGATTGGCTTCAGGCTGGAAGTAGGCTTGAAAGAGGCAGGCAACGACCCTAAGAAAAAATCAAATCTCGTAAATGAAATAGCAGAGACTATTTCCAAAATAAATAAGGCCGAAGATTTCTCCCTACAGCAATACTATATCAAAGATAGCGCCACCCGCTTGCAGATAGAGGAAGAGGGAATGATATCGCTCGTCAATAAATTTATACGCGACAGAATACAGGCCGACCAGCGCGTAAAGCAGCGTGAGCAGGAGCAACAGGACGAGGACGAAATGATGTACGCCTCGCTGATGCAAGGTGAAGAACCTGCCACCGAAACGCAGGACTATTTCAAAAAAGACTACAAAGAGGAATGGCAACTGCTGCGTATGTTGATAGAATTTGGCGATAAACCTTACAATGAAGAAGAAACGGTAGCGCAACTATTTTTTGATACGATAGAAATAGATGTACTCGAAAGCCCGCTTGCACGCAAGCTTACAGAGCTTTACTGGAACTATTGGCAGGAAAATCAGGCATTGCCAAAGACTACTTTTTTTACCAATCATGCCGACAAAGATATTCGCAGTAAAGCTGCCGACCTGCTGCACAATGGACATGAACCCAGCCACAACTGGCATGATAAATTTAAGATTGAAATAGCCTACGGCGAATCCAATTACAAAGCCGAAGTGGATAGCTCGTTCGCCTATTTTGAACTAAAAATACTGCGCAAACTACTGCACGAAAATATTAAGCAAATAGAAGCCAATCCGCCTACCGACCAACTGATGATGCTGATGAAATCACATCAGGCACTTAAAAATCGCGAACGTGAATTAATGAATATTGTGATTATTAGATAAAGCCATTGAAGCTCGAAATACAAACGCCTCCCGATTGATTCAGGAGGCGTTCCTGTTATTATAGCGATCTACTTTTATTTCGAAAAAAATACACTACACCGGATGAATCCCTAATCCTGCCGCAACTTCGAGCATATATTTTCTTGCTGCTGCTTGTTCATTGGGTATGATGCCATCTAAAATAGCTTCTCTGATGGCTGTCTTTATAGTGCCCACATCGCGGGAAGGCGCAAGGCCAAAGGTTTCCATGATTTCTTCGCCACTTACCGGCGGCTGCCAGTTTCTTATTTTATCGCTCTCCTCTACCTCTTTTAATCGCTGACGAACGAGTTCGAAATTCTCCAGAAAACGCTTTACTTTTTCTTTGTTTTTCGATGTGATATCTGCTTCGCAAAGCGTCATTAAATCGTCTATATCATCCCCCGCATCAAACAATAAGCGGCGAATAGCCGAATCAGTAATATTGTCTTTTGTAAGTGAAACCGGCCTGTGGTGCAGTTCTACTATCTTTTTTACATACTGCATCTTTTCATTTGCAGGCAGTTTCAGATTATTAAAAATCTTTGGAACTAATCTACCGCTCACAACCTCGTGCCCATGAAAAGTCCAACCTGTGCCTTTCTCAAATTTCTTGGTAGGAGCTTTACCCACGTCATGCAGCAATGCGGCCCAACGTAACCAAAGGTTGTCGGTATGCGGTGCTATATTATCTACGACTTGTATACTGTGGTAAAAATTATCTTTGTGGCCTTTGTTGTCGATGTATTCGGTACCAGATAGGTCGGCGAGTTGGGGTAAAATTATCTGCAATAATCCGCTGCGAAATAATAGGTCAAAACCAATAGACGGTTTAGGACTCATCATAATTTTATTGAGCTCATCCGCTATTCTTTCTTTGGAAATAATACTGATGCGCTTGCGCAAAGACTTAATAGCGTCAAAGCAGCTTAGCTCTATATGAAACTCCAGTTGCGTTGCAAACCTTATGGCGCGCATCATGCGCAAAGGGTCGTCGTCGAAGGTTTCAGCAGGCGCAAGCGGCGTGCGAATAATTTTATCTTTAATATCCAGCAGCCCGTCAAAAGGGTCTATTACTGAGCCAAAATCTTCTTTATTCAGACTTATAGCCAGAGCGTTGATGGTAAAGTCACGACGGTTCTGGTCATCTTCTAATGTACCGGGTTCTACATCCGGGTTACGGCTATGTCGGGCATAAGATTCGCGGCGGGCGCCTACAAATTCCATTTCCAGATTGCCGCTTTTTAACTGTGCGGTTCCATAATTCTTAAAAATAGAAACCTTAGCCTTTGGTCCGTACGACTTTGCTACTTCCTTTGCCAGTTCTATACCATCGCCCACGCATACCACATCTATATCTTTGGTGTTTCTACCCAAAATTTTATCGCGCACAAAGCCGCCGATTACATAAGCCGGAACATTTAGTTGCTGCGCAGACTGCGCTATTTTACGGAAGATAGCCTCTTCAGAAGAAGTTAAATTAACGGATACCAAAATGCAAGAATTGAAAAAGCGAACCAGGACCCGACTTATCTTTAAGGTAAACGGATCTTTACAACCCACGAAGTTAAGGTTTGAAGGGAAAATTGTTTTGCGAATATCTTCGAATCAGTTCATTTTCTTTACCAAAAACTATTAGCTGCATGTCACTTACAGTAAATTGATTTTTTTTTGCAATAGAAAAAAATTACGCCGTAGCTTATTTATGCTATATATTTAAGAAATTCACAAAAATGCGCATAAATTATAAAATTAGCACACCCTAATTATAAACATTGATACTCAAATAATAATAAAAGTATTACCCATATTTATGGGGGAAAGTTACCCCACATTAAGGGGTATTTTTGAAATAAATTATAACATTAAAATAAACATACTATTTGTATCTTTAACAAAGATTTTAAACCTTTTTTATGTAATACCTATTAAATATTAAGAGAAAAGAACTGAGCAAAATATTTCATTGGAGTAAACTTGACGCGACCACGTTAACCTTATTTCAAATGAGCATTAAACCATTTTAATCGAACAATCTGTTAGAGACTAACCAACTCTAATATTTTAGGCTATATAAACAACGACCGCACATGACAAAGATTTATACACCAGCCACCCTTGCCATTATTGAGCACGACAATTTCTTGCGCAATAAGCTCTTTTCCTACTTCCAGAGTAGCATCGATATCAGGCATGTATGGGCGGCGCCTGATTTAAGCGAAATTGAGCACCAATCAAATAGCAATAAAAGGCCTGATATTGTACTACTTGACATCGACCTTCCTGACGTAAATGGCATACATGCAATCAGGAAAATAAAATTCCTTTTCCCGGAAACACGTGTTATCATGATGTTTCCCGCTGTAAATAGCGCTATTATTTATAAAGCGCTTTGTGCTGGCGCTGCCGGCTACATGCTCAAGACAGCAGAACTGCAGGAATTAAAACGTGCCGTAACGGAAGTGCGGCATGGACAGAGTTATATATGCCCATCTATAGCCAGTAAAGTGGTGGAGTATTTTGCGCCAACAGAAACATCTATGCGTGACTCTAAACTTACTATAAGAGAAGGTCAGGTTGTCGAGTGCATTGTTGATGGCTTGAGTTATAAAATGATTGCCGATAGACTCAGCATAAAAATAGAAACCGTTCGCGGCTACATCAAAAATATATACCGTAAACTGGAAGTGAACAGTAAGATAGAGGTAGTACGAAAAGTGCACCGCGGCGAGGTATAATAGCCTAAATCAATTACTACAGTTATAACAAATACTTAATAGAGCCACCCCCTAAGATGGGGTGGCTTTCGTTTTTTAGCGCTTCTATCTTTGGTCAACATTTGCGAAACGACGCTATTTCGCTAACCAACCAAGCCATTTTTTAAAACTAACCAAACCAAAAAATCGACCTAGATGAAAAAAATCAACAAACTCGAAATGTTCGCCTTTAGTGCAATTGCTTTAGGCACGACAATGCTGTCGCAGGACGCAAACGCACAAAGCTGGCAACGCGTATACGCTAATGCACAGACGAATAATGATGGCCCTGGGGCTATCTTTGTCACGGTTAGTGATTCGCTCAATGCTGTAGGGTCAACTTTGCAAACTTACTCTAACTTGAATTTCACCGTAGCTGGAGAAGCGACGCAAAGACTAACCTTCCCTGAGTCTCCTGGCACAAACCCTATACATGTGAAAATCGGTAAGGGAGCAAGTATTTTAGACGTAATTCCTACCATAACCGTTACTGCATACAATGCTTCTAACGTTCCTGTCGGTTCACAAACTGTTGGCGCTCTGTTAGGCGCTTTAAAGGGAGCATCAGAGGCCGATATTGTCATCAATCCTACAGGAACAGCTGCATCTGTCGAAGTGAGCTATAGTGGTATCTCGTTAGGAACAGGAGTACGTGTATACGCTGCGTATTTTGATAAGCCCGCTACCACTGACACGCTATATAACAAGCCATTGGACATCTTAAGTAGCTCTAACGGAGCATTAGGTGGCGGTGTATTGTCATCTGTTACCAGCCCGTCAGACGCAATCGATGGAGATGAGAACACGTTTGCGAGTATAAATAAACTAGCAGATGCGTTAAATTCCAACTACCTTACAGCCCTATATAGTTCAAAGTCTGCTGCGGGAGACACTGTGAGATTGGTATTAAATAACCCAGGAAGCTTATTAACGTTAGATTTGCTTTCCTCAGGCCTGTCTGTTTCCACTTTCAATGGAAATACCGAGACTAATATATTCTCTGACGCTTCACTACTCAATTTGAGGCTGTTGCCCGGCGCTACTGATAAATACATTCTTTCCATTCCTACTATTAATCAGTTTGACAGGATCAGGATAGGAACTGGAGGTACATTATCCACTACCTACGGCTTGAATGTTTACGAAATAGGCCGTAAAATACCGTCCGTAGGTTTCGCACAGGATACCGTTGTATATGATGGAACCGCCCTTCCAATACTTACTGCTGACCTGCCTAATGCAACGGATACTGTGGTATGGTATGCTACCGAAACTTCTATTGGTGAGCCACTGGCGACTGGTCTAGTCTACGCACTTCCATCTGCACCAACTGTAAGCACCAACTACTATGCCTTTGTTAAGCGCAATGGTACTGTACAGCCTTCTTCCGTTGGTGCGGTTTATGTTCAGGTGAAGATAGTATACCTCAAACCTATGGCATTTCTCGAAGGCGCTTATAGACCTACCGGCAGTATGACAACAATATTGTCTGACAATGAACTTCTACCCGTAACATTCGGAGGCGTTACCGTTTTAAATGTCAATTCTCTGGAAGTTGATGATAAAAAAGTTGTTGATTGGGTAACGGTGGAGTTGCGACAGGCAACATCCGGTGCTGCGCTTATTGAATCTCAGTCAGGGCTATTGTTGTCAGATGGAAAAATAATTCCAGCAAGCACTTTAGCGGATAGTTTCCAGTTCAAAGCGTTGCCCGGAGAGTATATTGTTGCTATAAAACATCGTAGCCATTTAGGCGCAGCAACAAAATCTTTACTGAGTTCAACCTCAGCAATGGATGTCAATTTATCGGCAATCTCTACAACAACTACTGCCCAACAAACTACAACTGGTTTAAAAATGCTACACACGGGAAATTACGACGGAAACAGTGAAATAAACGGATTGGACTATACTGGATTTGCTTCAGATATTTTCTCAGGACTTAGAGACGACCGATTTAACGCCGATTTCGATTTCAACACTGAGGTCAACGGATTAGATTACACAAAATTTGCTGTTAAAATATTCTCAGGACTAAACATTAACTACGGGAGCCTGTAACTATATATAGGACCACCGATATGAAACCAACAACAATTCTTCTAACAACTAACCAAAAACAGATTTATTATGAAAAAGATTTTCTATTCTACGATTTTATGTGCCGCAGCTTTTTCCACTAACGCCCAACAGATTAACTTAAGCTGGGAAAATATTACATATTCGGGTACGGAATTCAGTTTTGACATTGTTATGTCGCCCGGAACAGGCTATTCCTCTATTGCTACTCCAATGGATGCAGCCAACCTGCGATTTTACATCAGTAATGGCGCGACTGAAAGCGAAGTGTCGACCGTAACAGTGTCAGGTGTACCTGCTGGATATCTGGGAGGCGGTACTGATGCTGGAGCTCCCGCTACAATGCCGGATGGTGTTGACTACTTCGAAGTAACGGTATTGCGTGGCCCTGGCACAGCAGATTTACTAACAGCTGGATCTAATGTTACGATAGCTTCCGTTACGGTAATGCTCGACGGAGACGTTGAAGATGCAGCTACGCTCGCATTACTTCCGCCACTGCCTGATGGAGAGACGTCTGGTCCTTATTCTTTCTGGTCTTATGGTGAATCTCTCGCGGGTGAGTTCAATGGTGAATATGAAGTACCACTTCCAGTAGAGTTTATCAGCTTCACAGCAAAAAAAGCGAACGCACAATCATTGCTTAACTGGGCTACTGCAAAAGAGCTGAACAACATTGGTTTTGATGTAGAACGTAGCGCTGATGGTAAGCAATTTTCCAAAATAGGCTATGTTGCAACTAAAACAACTGATGGTTATAGCTCAGCGAAACTGGAGTATAGTTTTACAGATGCCAAACCGTTGAACGGCGTTAACTACTATCGCCTGAAACAACAGGATATCGATGGAAAATTTGCCTACAGCACTATTGCCAGTGTAACTTTTGGTACAGAGCAAGCAATCAATATGTATCCTAATCCAACAGAAAATCACTTGACTGTTGCAGGGATCAATGCTGGTAATGTGCTACGTGTGATTGACGTAAATGGTAAAATAGTAAGCGAGCTGACTGCTCGTTCTGCTATCGAAACGTTTAACTTGAGCAACCTCGCATCTGGCATTTACTCGATGCAGGTTTTAAGTGATGGTGCTGTTATTAAAACAACACAAATCTCAAAAAAATAATTAGTACAACGTTTGTTTTTGGTTTCATATGGTTTAGTCACCAGGCTGCCCCCTTTTGGGGGCAGCTTTTTTTATTTGCACAAAAAAAAGCAACCGTGTTATGGTTGCTTTCATTTCTTAGTCTTCTTCCTCTTCTTCGTCTCGATTTAACAATTCTTCCATCCTTTCCTGATTCCAGAACATATCGAAAAGTCGTGGAAATAGCTTGCGGTACTGCTCTTTATTATCCGGCCATTTTTGCGAAACTTCCTTTTCATCCGGATGATCTATCATTTCATAGAATGCGTCTTCATCGTCAGTATCTGTTTTCTCCAGGTAAGCATTGACCGCTACAAAAAGCATAAACTCGCCGCCTAATTCTTCCGCTTGTTTCGGCCTCAAGAAATCGCAGATATAGTTAGGGTCTTTAATAGCCTTATAAAATTTCTCTTTGCCCTGCCCCACTAACCATGCCCTGAAATCTTCATAAGTATCATCCGAAATATAGCTGCATACAACGAAAGTTGCGGCCATCACTTTGAAGTTGGATGCCTCTTCTATTTTGGCTCTTAGTATATTTTCAAATGTTATTATTTCAGCCGGTTCGTAAGGCGTAAGTAACTCAGTAAGCGTTACGCACTGCGTTTCAAAATTGCTGTTCTGGGCATTCTGCGATTGCTCGATGAGCTGCCAGAAAATATCTTCATTCATCATTTCAAATTATTTTATTGCGGTTTGACTATTTTATATACCTGAAGTCATGATTTTTGTTGATGTTCAACAGCGTGTTATAAATCAGCTTGATTACATTATCCACATCATCTTTATGCACCATTTCCACCGTAGTGTGCATATAGCGCAAAGGCAATGATATCAAGGCAGATGGCACGCCGCCGTTTGAGTAAGCAAAGGCATCTGTATCTGTACCGGTAGCTCTGCTGCAAGCATTTCTTTGGAAAGGAATTTCGTTTTTATTCGCGGTATCCATTATCAGGCGGTTCAGGTTATTTTGTATCGCTGGCGCAAATGCTAATACAGGTCCTTTGCCGCAGGCTAAATCGCCTTGTGTAATCTTACTTATCATAGGCGTAGATGTATCATGCGTTACATCTGTTACAATAGCCACATTTGGCTTAATGCTATGCGCAATCATCTCTGCACCACGCAGGCCTATTTCTTCCTGTACCGAGTTAACGATGTACAATCCAAATGGAAGCTTCTTTCTATTTTCATGCAGAAGACGTGCTACTTCCGCTATCATAAAACCACCGGCTCTGTTATCCAGCGCACGACCTACATAATAGCGGTCGTTCAGCACCATAAATTCATCTTCGTAAGTAATCACACAACCAACGGTAATACCCAATTTCTCTACTTCTTCTTTTGACGTGCAGCCACAATCGATAAAGATATTTTTGAGTGTAGGTGCTTCTTCTTTCTCACCGCTACGGGTATGGATGGCAGGCCAGCCAAATACCGCCTTTACCACGCCATTGTCTGTATGGATATTTACACGCTTGGATGGTGCTATTTGATGGTCGGAGCCGCCGTTGCGAATAACATAAATCAAGCCATCACTCGTAATATAATTTACAAACCAGCTTATCTCATCTGCATGGGCTTCTATCACCACTTTAAATTCTGCTTCCGGATTGATAACGCCGACCGCAGTACCATAATTATCTACGTAATGCGTGTCAATATAGGGTTTGATATAATCGAGCCATAAGCGTTGACCAGCGGCTTCATGTCCTGTGGGTGCAGCGTTGTTGATATATTTTTCAAAAAAAGCAAGTGATTTTTCATTCACTACACTTTTGCTTTCTGCTATGTTTTTCGATTCTTTTTTATGGCCTTTTTTAGACATTATATAAATTTATTTTCTGCTTAACTGTTATAAAATTCTGTTTGCAAATGTAGCGCTTTAGGTACAATAAGCAGCAGACAGACGTTCGCACCTCTAGAGCATTATTCAACTTTTAAGCAAGAAGGTTTGTTATCACGTCTATGATACACCATTATGATGCAATAATTATTGGTTCGGGACAAGGTGGCACGCCGCTATCTATCAGGTTGGCAAAGGCCGGATACAAAACAGCGTTGATAGAGCGCAATGAGATTGGCGGCTCCTGCATCAACTATGGCTGTATTCCCAGCAAGGCTATTATAGCATCATCCAAAACCGCTCATGACTTGGTAAATGCGAGCGCATTAGGCATAAATGCAAAAAGCCACTCGATTGATTTCAAAAAAATAATGAAGCGTAAAAACGATATCGTGGCGCGCTTTAGAGGCGGCAGTACCAACAATCTGGAAGAAACAGAAAACCTTGATATCATTTATGGAGAGGCGTCTTTCAGCAGCAATAAAGAATTGATAGTAGTAGAAGAAAATGGCAATGCCAAAAAAGTATCTTCCGAAAAAATCTTCATCAATATAGGGCTGCGTCCTGCAGTTCCGAATATCGACGGATTGAACAAGGTTCCTTTTCTTACTTCAACTGAAATATTGGAGCTTAAAGAAATACCGGAGCATCTGATAATATTAGGTGCTGGCTATATTAGCCTTGAGCTCGCGCAGGCATTTTCGAGATTAGGAAGTAAGGTTACTATCCTTGAGTCAGAAGAACAAATATTAGGCAGAGAAGATGATGATGTGCGAGCGGAAATAGCTTCATTTTTTAATGAAGAAAAGATCAAAATCATTACCAATGCAAAAGTAACGAAGGTCACCAAAACCGCTACTGGCAAGATAAAGCTATCGTATTCGCTACCCGAAAGCCACAAGCATGTGAGTGGCAGTCATCTTTTGGTGGCTGTTGGCAGAGCGCCTGATACAAACATTTTAGAACTGAACAATACTGCCATCAAGCTAAACGAAGGTGGATTTATAAATGTAAACGACCGACTGGAAACCAATGTGGCAGGCGTTTACGCTCTGGGCGATATCAAAGGCGGACCGGCATTTACGCATATTTCCTACAACGATTACCAAATCATACTCAATAATATTCTTAATAAAACAAAGAGGAGCACCAAAGGCAGGATTATACCTTACTGCATGTTTACCGACCCTGAGCTGGGCCGCGTAGGTATTACAGAAAAAGAAGCTGCGCAAAAAGGTATCAAAATAGAAATAGCCAAACTGCCGATGGACAAGGCTGCCAAGGCTATAATCGACAACCATACTCAGGGCTTTATGAAAGCGATTGTTGATGCGAAGACTAAAAAAATATTAGGTGCTGCTATTTTATGTCGTGACGGCGGCAACATCATGAGCGTAGTACAAATAGCCATGGAAGCGGGCTGGACCTATGAACAATTAAAAGAACAAATGTTTGCACACCCACTGCTTGCCGAATCGCTCAACAACCTATTTTTTACATTAGACAAATAATACCTGAATGATTACGCAAGACATACTCATTGGAGATAACACAAAAAAACAGCTATTAAAAGCTTATCAGAACATAAGGGCTCATTCTGTATCGATATGTGCGCCGCTTAAAGCGGAAGACTACGTGGTGCAGCCTATTCCAGATGTAAGCCCACCGAAATGGCACCTTGGTCATACTACCTGGTTCTTTGAAACTTTTATATTGAAGGCTTATGTAGAACACTATTCAGAATTTGACCCGGACTATAATTTTGTTTTCAACAGCTATTACGAAACCGTTGGTGCGCGCGTGTTACGTACAGACAGAGGTAACTTAAGCAGACCATCCGTTGATGATGTATTGGCTTATCGCAAGTATGTTGATATGGCTATGACTGAGTACCTGAAAAATGATGAAGCAATAGAGAACCAACTAATGGATTTGTTATTGCTCGGCCTTAACCATGAGCAGCAACATCAGGAACTTTTGGTTACAGATATCAAATACATATTGGGCCACAATCCGCTGCAGCCTGCTTATGACGCGTCTCTGCCTAAAAAGAAAAATAGCACAAGTGTAGCAGAATGGATACTAATCGAAGAAGGTGTTTACGAAATAGGCTTTAACGGTAATGGCTTTTGCTTCGATAATGAGTTAGGCAGACACAAAACTTATATACATCCATTTGCCATAAACGCAGCGCTGGTAAGCAATGCCGACTATCTAGAATTTATTAAGGATGGCGGTTATGCAGACTTTAGACACTGGCATTCTGAAGGCTGGGAGTGGATTAAGGCAAATGCAATCACGACTCCACTTTACTGGCAATTGATTGATGGCAATTGGTATCATTATACATTGAAAGGCCTGCAACTACTTGACTTAAACGATCCTGTTGGTCACTTAAGCTATTATGAAGCGGCTGCCTTCGCTGCATGGGCCGGTAAGCGATTGCCAACAGAGCAGGAATGGGAAGTAGCCAGTCGCTATTTTAATTGGGGTGAGCGCTGGGAATGGACCGAAAGTGCGTATCTACCCTATCCCGGTTTTTCAAAAGCTCCCGGCGCAATTGGCGAATACAATGGAAAATTTATGGTGAACCAGATGGTGCTACGCGGCGCGTCTGAAGCCACGCCGGCGGGGCATAGCAGACATACATACCGTAACTTTTTTCACCCTCATTTGCGGTGGCAATACTCGGGAATACGGTTGGCAAAATCTTTATAAATGAAAACAAAAATGAAGCACAATATTTTCAGCAAAAATAAATACGCCACCGTCACACCGTCGGAGCATGATCAATTTAAAAAGGATGTGGTACGTGGCTTAAGCGCTGCACAAAAACACCTCGATGCCAAATACTTCTACGATGCTAAAGGTGACAAGCTCTTTCAGCAAATAATGGAAAGTCCTGAGTATTATCTTACAGGAGCCGAGGCGAAAATTTTATTCCAACAAAAAGCGGCTATAATAGATAAAGCGACTCAACTGCTGCCCCACTTCGACATAGTAGAATTGGGAGCCGGCGATGCCAGTAAGTCTATTCATTTGCTTAAAGAAGCCAGCGCAAAAAATGTAACAGATGCCTATTATCCCATCGACATTTCGGCCAATATGATTGAGTATCTGGAGCAATCAATTCCGCAACAAGTAGAGGGGCTATACACCGACGGACTTGCGGGCGACTATTTTGATATGCTGGAAATACTGCAACTCAAAAACAGCAATCCTAAGCTGATACTGTTTATGGGCGCCAGTATTGGCAACATGCCACCTAAGGAAGCGCTACATTTCTTTCGCCAATTGAATAGATACATGAGCCGCAAAGACCTGCTATTAGTGGGTTTTGACCTGAAGAAAAATCCGGATAAAATATTAGCTGCCTATAATGATAAAGCTGGTATTACAAAGCAGTTCAATCTGAATTTACTGGAGCGTATCAACCGGGAACTTGATGGCAATTTTAATACTGACAATTTTTGCCACTATCCTATCTACGACCCAGGAACAGGTGCCTGCAAAAGTTATCTTATCAGTAAAAAAGCGCAAACAATTACGATAGAAGGCGGCTATAAATTTATGTTTGAAAAAGATGAGCCTATCTACATGGAGGTTTCTCAAAAGTATGCTGGGACAGAGCTACAGGAAATGGCAGCAGATTCAGGATTTAAAATTGTAACAGACTTTATTGATAACGAACATCTCTTCGTAGATAGCCTTTGGCAAAAAATATAAGACAACCAAACCCAATAGTTATGAAAGACGTGAAAATTGCAATTATTTATTATAGTGCCACCGGAGCCAATTACCAATTAGCCAAATGGGCAGAGGCTACAGCAAAAAACCTCGGAGCTGAGGTAAGACTTAAAAAAGTAAAGGAAACGGCGCCAGAAGAAGCTATCAAGGAAAATGCAGCTTGGGCTAAAAATGTGGAGCAAACAAAAGATATTCCTGAGGTGCAGCTTGATGATTTGGAATGGGCGGATGCTATTATCTTTAGTACGCCTACACGCTACGGTTCTATACCAGCACAGGTTAAACAATTTATAGATACTACCGGCGGCTTGTGGAGCAAAGGAAAACTTGTAAACAAAGTGGTTAGTGGTATGGCTACAGCGGCAAATCCTCATGGGGGACAAGAAGCCACTATATTATCGCTATATACCCAAATGCTTCACTGGGGCTGCATTATAGCGGCACCAGGCTATGCCGACCCTATTACTTTTAAAACTGGTGGAAATCCTTATGGCATGAGCGCCACTGTAGATACTGACGGAACTATAAAGGATGATATCAAAGTTGGTGTTGAATTTCAAACCAAACGTACATTAGAAATAGCATCGAAGTTTAAATCTTAATATCAAAACAGCATCAAATTCCGGCATTGTGCCGGAATTTGCTTTTTCAAAATAACCCTATCGACAAAAGCATTTAGCCAACATTGATTATTTCAAGACTTTTGCGCATACTAATTTCCGTTCATAATGAGGTTCATCATATTCGCAGTAATAATAGGCATCGTAGTCTATTTTCTTAAAAAAAGAAACAAACCAACCGGTACCAAAGTCGTAATGCAAGACGATGCTACGCACGAGTTGCTGCTCAACAATGTTTCGTTTTATACTAAATTATCACAAGCGCAACAGCAGACGTTTCTGAAACGCGTGCAACAGTTCCTTAATACTGTAACCATTTCGGGCACACGCAATGTAGAGCCATCGCCTCTCGACCGTGTGTATGTAGCTGCGAGCGCTATTATCCCCATTTTTCATTTTACCGATTGGCGTTACAATAATATCAACGAAGTTTTGCTCTATAATGATGCATTTGACCATGATTATAATACAACAGCCGAAGGAAGAAATATAGCAGGGATGGTAGGTACGGGTGCAATGAACCGAATGATGATATTGTCGGTAAAGGCATTGCGAGCCGGATTTGAGCACAATGGTGCACACAACACAGGCATACACGAGTTTGTACACTTATTGGACAAAGCAGATGGCGCAGTAGACGGCGTGCCCGACTATATGATACCGAAAGAGATGGTAACGCCATGGATGCGCTACATGCATCAGGAAATAAATGATATAAGAGAAGGAGATTCCGATATCAATCCGTATGCAGGTACTAATGAAGCAGAGTTCTTTGCTGTTCTTTCCGAATACTTTTTTCAAAAGCCGGAATTGCTGGAAGAGCATCATCCTGAATTATACAGGATAATGAATGCGATATATAATCCTGTTGTAAAATAAGCCGGAACGATTGCAGCGCAACTGCTGCGATATTTTTTAAAATAGAGTTATAAGTTTTTACTATCGCTGATAACATTCTATTTAAACAAACGTTTAATTAAAAACTTTACTTTTGTCGCTTACCTCTTACAGCTAATTTCTGGCTGTTTAATTAATCATTACCAAACAAATGAAAATATACGCGCCTATCATTGCCGCATCATTGCTATTATCGATTAATAGCAATGCGCAACAAGCAGATACCACAAGCGCCCTTACTCTCGAAGAATGTTTGCAATACGCATACAGCCATAGTCCTGCATTACAGCAAACAATCATCGACAGGCAAATTACAGAGCACGGCATAAAAAGCCGACTAGCCGACTGGTATCCACAACTACGATTTGACTATAATATTCAACATGCTTTTCAGCTACAGGTCTCTAATATCAACGGACAACTGATTCCGTTGGGCCTTAGAAATACATCTTCCGGCCAATTTGCATTGACGCAAAACCTGTTTAGCAGCGATGCATTGCTCGCCAGCAAAAGCGTAGATGTAGTGCGCCGACAAGCCAATCAAAATATTGTTGCCAATAAAATAGACCTTACCGTCAATGTAGGGAAAGCATTTTACGATGTATTGCTTACACGCGAGCAAATAAACGTGCTGGATGAAAATATCACAAGACTTAACCGTAGCCTTACTGATGCGCGTAACCAATATGAAGGTGGCATAGTAGATAAGGTAGATTATAAACGCGCCACTATAGCATTGAATAATGCCGAAGCGCAAAAGAAAACAGCGCGTGAAACTTTAAAGGCAAGATACTCCTATCTCAAAATGCAGATGGGCTATCCGGATAGCGCTATGCTGGTACTGGAGCGGGATTCGGCTAAATTAGAATCAAACATCGTGCTGGATACAGCCGGTAGTTTTTCATTGGCCAACAGAATAGAATTTCAACAATTGCAAACGCAAAAGAAATTACAAGACCTGAACTACGACTATTACAAATGGCAGTTTATACCTACGGTGCAGGCTTATGGCAACTATAACCTGAACTATCTGAATAATGATTTTTCAAAATTGTATAACGATAACTATCCTAACTCTTTTGCAGGTTTGCGTGTAGGATTACCGCTTTTTCAAGGCTTTCGCAGGGTGCAGAATATGAAGCAGGCGAAGCTGCAATCGGAGCGCGTCAACTACGATATAGAGCAATTGGAAAATGGCGTGAATGCTGAGCTCAGCCAAAGTATGGCAGTGTATAAAGGCTATCTGAATGACTATATTAATCTGAAAGAAAATGTGGCGATTGCTAAGGATGTTTTTGAAACAATCGAACTACAATACAAGTCTGGTATTAAAACATACCTCGAAGTAATTACTGCGCAAACCGATTTGAGAACTGCCGAACTGAATTACACAAATGCATTGTATCAGCTATTAGCGAGCAAGCTGGATGTGGAACGCGCCATGGGCACTATTAACCCGCTGTAAAACCATATACAAATACACTACAACAATATAATATGAAGACGATTCTAAATATACCTTTTATCATAGCAGCTTTGCTGATATTACAATCCTGTGGCGGAGAAAAAGCAGCTCCACCTGCACCACCACCCGCTATCGTAGAAACGCAAGCAGTTGCTGAAGGTGCTGCATCTTACTACGAAGAATACCCTGCTACAATTACAGCTTTGAATGAGGTTGAGTTAAGGCCACAAGTAAGTGGCTATATTACCGGCATTCATTTTAAAGATGGCCAATATGTGAATAAAGGCCAGTTGCTGTACAGCATCGACCAGCAAGCCTATCAGGCTAATGTGAATCAAGCGCAAGCAAGCCTTGAAGTAGCAAAAGCTAATTTGAATAAAGCGCAAAAAGATGCAGACCGCTATATCGATCTGGATAAAAAAGATGCGATTGCCAAACAAGTATTGGACCATAGCCTTGCTGATTTAGAAAGTGCGAAAATGCAGGTGAAAGCAGCGCAGGCAAATGTGAGCAGCGTGAAAACCAATCTCAACTATTCTAATATCTACGCACCTTTCAGCGGTACGATTGGTATATCATTGGTAAAATTAGGTGCGTCGGTATCGCCAGGTACAACATTGTTGAATACACTTTCTAACAATGACCCAATGGCTGTTGACTTCTTCCTTGACCAAAAAGACCTCAATAAATTTCTGGCGTTGGAAAAGAAAACAACCTCTGCGAGCGATTCAACATTTACACTTGAACTTGCTGATAAATCCACCTATTCTATCCCTGGCAAAATAGCGTCTATAGACCGCGCCGTAGATGCTAATACCGGAACAATTCGCATAAGACTTTCTTTTAAAAATGCGGAGAACGCACTTCGTCCGGGCATGAGTGCCACGCTTCGTGTATTCCACGATGGTAGCGAGCGTGCTATCTTGATTCCATTCAAAGCAGTTACGGAGCAGATGGGAGAATACTTCGTATACAAAGTAACAGACAGCAGTACCGTTACGCAAACGAAAGTGAAATTAGGCACGCAGGTTGATGGCAATGTAATCGTAAAAGAAGGATTGAATGCGGGCGAGCAAATAGTTACAGAAGGATTGCAGCGCGTAAGAGAAGGTGCTAAAATACAGAAGGGCAAGCAGTAAAACTGTCTGCATTTATTGCGCTGTATTGTAACACACCTTTCAAATCACACAACAAAAGATAAATTAAAATGATTGCAGAAACTTTTATAAAAAGGCCGGTCACGGCTATTGTGGTTTCGCTGGTGATAGTGCTTGTAGGTATTTTGGCTATTCTCAATCTACCTGTAGGTCAGTATCCTGAGATTACACCACCTACTGTACAAGTAACCGGAACCTTTACCGGTGCCGATGCACAAACAGTGGAGCAAACCATGACTACGCCTATCGAAACACAAATCAATGGTACACCGGGCATGACTTATATGTCGAGCACCAGCACCAGCGATGGCCGTAGTTCTATCACAGTAAACTTTGAATTAGGCACCGACATCAACGTGGCTACGCTTGACGTACAAAACCGTGTAAGCATTGCTGAGCCTATGTTACCCGAGCAGGTAAAGCGCCTTGGACTTACTACGCGCAAGCGTAACCCGAGTATCCTGATGCTGGTTGCGTTGTACTCCCCTAACGGTTCGCATGATGCAACCTTTGTCGATAACTATACCAATATCTTTATCAAAGATGCCTTGCTACGGGTGAAAGGTGTAGGTGATATCTTTAGCCGCGCGGATGATTTCAGTATGCGTGTATGGCTTGACCCGGTAAAGATGGCCAACTTAAGCATGAGCACCAACGAAGTAACAGCGGCATTGCAGGAGCAAAACCTGCAAATGGCGGCAGGCTCTGTAGGTGCGCCACCACAGCTCGATGCACAAGCTTTTGAATACACCGTATTTACCAATAGCCGGCTCAATAGCGTTGATCAATTTGAAAACATAATAGTGCGCAGTGATGCGGCGCAAGGCAATATCGTTTACCTGAAAGACATTGCCAGAGTGCAATTGGGCAAATTCAGCTATGCGAGCAATTCATTCGTTGATGGCAAGCGCGCTTCTTACCTGCTGATTTATCAGGCTCCGGGAAGCAATGCTATTGAAACGGCAGAAGGTATTACTGCTAAGATGGAAGAACTGAAAAAGGCTTTTCCTAAAGATGTTGACTATGTAGTTCCATTCGAGTCGGTATCTGTGGTTGAAGTATCTATATCAGAGGTGGTCCATACTTTGGTGGAGGCCTTGATATTAGTAACGTTGGTGGTATTTATCTTCCTGCAAAACTGGCGTGCAACGCTTATACCTATTTTGGCTATTCCCGTTTCTATTTTAGGCACATTCATCTTCTTTATTCCACTTGGATTCACCATCAACACCTTGACCATGTTTGGTTTTGTACTGGCTATTGGTATTGTGGTGGATGATGCCATCGTGGTGGTAGAGGCCGTGCAGCACTATATGGATCATGAACATATTTCAGCTAAAGAAGCTACGCGAAAAGCGATGCGTGATATTTCTGCGCCCGTTATAGCCATTGCCTTGATATTGGCTGCTGTATTCGTTCCTGTAGGATTTATACCCGGATTGGTAGGCCGCCTTTATCAGCAATTTGCCATTACCATTGCAGTATCAGTATTGATTTCGGCATTCGTTGCGCTCTCGCTTACACCAGCACTTTGTTCACTTTTATTGAAACCATCAACCGTCAGTGAAAAGTCGAAAGGACTTGATAAATTATTTTATCGCTTCAATGAATGGTTTAGAAAAATAAGCTTGAAGTATACATTGGGCGTGCGCAAAACGATTAAGGCTTCGCGGTATGCTATTATAGTATTGGTATGTATTTTTATAGGTACCGTATTTATGTTCCGCACCAAGCCTACTGGCTTTATTCCTACAGAAGATGAAGGCCGTCTGTTTGTAACCTACGAGTTGCCAGATGCATCTTCGACTACACGTAGTATAGAAGTGTTAGATACGGTGATGAAGATACTGAAAGAGACAAAAGGTGTGAAACACTTTGCGGGTCTTGGCGGATTGAATGTTATCAACTTTTCTATGAAACCAAATGCCGGTACGGTATTTACTTCATTGGATCCATGGGACGAGCGTAAAGATAAAAGCTTGCAACTCGCGGGCATTATTGAAACGTTGAACAAAAAATTTGCTTCAATAAAAGGCGCTCGTGTAATGGTAATCTCACCACCAGCTATTCCTGGTTTGGGACAAACGGGTGGATTCACTTTCGAACTCCAACAGAAATCAAGTACAGATGATATCAAGCAGTTTGAAAATGTAGTCAATAATTTTGTTGCTGAGGCAAATAAACGACCTGAGTTAAAAGGGGTATTTTCTTTCTTTACTGCAAAGACACCAGCCTATAATGTAGATGTGGACAGGGCTATGACGAAAAAACTGGGTGTAAATATTGCAGATGTTTATCAAACATTGCAAACATACCTCGGTAGCTCTTATGTAAACGACTTTACTATTTATGGCAGAAACTTCCGTGTGGTAGCGCAGGCCGATGCAGAATTCAGAGGCGATATCAAAGACCTGAGTAAGTTCTATGTAAAGAATAATAGTGGCACCATGGTTCCATTGAGTGCTATTACAACTTACAAAGTAATAGAAAACGCACCGGTGGTTTCTCACTTTAATATCTTTAGAAATGCAGAGATTAATGGTAATGCTGGCGAAGGATACAGTAGTGGCGATGCTATTAAAGCACTGGAAGAATTAGCAGCACAACATTTACCAGAGGGCTATGGCTATGAGTTTGCGGGTATGACGCGTGAGGAATTGATGTCGGGAAATAGCACGGTTATTATCTTCTCGCTGTCCATCATATTTGTCTTCCTGTTTCTCGCTGCATTGTACGAGAGTTGGTCTATACCTTTCTCTGTATTGCTTTCGGTACCTATTGGAGCATTCGGTGCGATTATAACATTGCTATGTCTGCCATCGTTGACCAATAACGTGTATGCGCAAATCGGTTTGATTACCCTTATCGGATTGGCGGCAAAGAATGCTATTTTGATTGTGGAATTTGCGAAAGAGCGTGTGGACAATGGAATGGCAGTAGTGCCGGCTACACTCGAAGCAGTAAAACTACGTCTACGCCCAATTATAATGACATCGCTGGCATTCATACTCGGTATTTTACCATTGGTATTTTCTTCGGGTGCAGGTGCCATCAGCCGTCAAACTATTGGCTGGACGGTATTAGGCGGTATGCTTGCTGCGACACTTATCGCTATATTTATCGTTCCGGTTTTATTCGTAGTAATTACCAGATTATTTTATGGCAAAAAAGTAGCTAAGCGCCAGGCTGAGAGCCTCTTCGCGGATGAGGAAGAAGATTAGAACTTGATATTGCTATTATACAAAAGGGTGCATGTTTGATAAACATGCACCCTTTTAAATTTACTGTGTAGGATAGATACTATTCAATTTCGCATTTAGCTACAACACCCGGAAACGTTGTTGTTCTTCCGTTACAAGCATCTTTAGCATCGCTGCGCGATTGCTTACCGAGTGACCAGCGGCCTACTTCATCTCCATTGACGGTGCATACACAGTCATATTCTTTTTTGCATGATGGTAATAATGCAGCACTGAAAGCTGCGATGGCGAATACAATTATTCCTTTTTTCATATCGTTATTGCATTTTAGATAATGAAGCAACAGGTTTTAAAAAGGATTGTTTTATTTGAGATGTGAATAATAATGCAAAAACAATTTTTATTGCTATAAAGAATTTTTTAACGCCCAATACCTGAAACCCAAAATAGCCTGCTGAAACTTCGATAGCCGCAAAGGGTCGCTACCTGAGTATTTGGGCAATATTCTATTATTGATGGCGACAATCCATTTGAAAATCCTCTTCTTCATAACAGCTATTTTATATGGCTAATCCTGTGAAATATTACTTACAATGTTGAGCTAAAATGGTTTAAAATGAAATGTCATTAACGAAGCATAAATTCAACAATTTGATAACACATTTTTCAGAACAATGATGGAATATTTCTGGTTATTGCATTCTAATTATCTTCGTCATGACCAGCAATATGAACTGCAGCATTTTTTATTCCGTTAACGGGATGCCTTTCAAAATATGCGATCGCTACAATAGCGAGAACGTATATCGTGCCACTACAATGGTACATATCAACACCGGTGTGACGGCGCCGCTATTATCTATTGCAGGCGACGATGGTCATGAAGAAGTTACGGCGGCAACTTTGCTATCCATACCTAACGAAATCATGGCTGGCCCATTCTTCATTCATGAAACGCATTGCATCATTGTGAATGGGAAGAACCAAATTTTAAGGCTGGGAGGTCAATACCGTTTCCCTATTAATCTGTACCGCAGCTTCGAAGAGCCAAACCGACTACGTGTATTCTTCACAGAAAAAGAAAATAGCAACATGCCTACCTGGGTAAGTTTTTAGTGCTATTTTCAAACAAAATGCAAAGAACGATGTAGTAGGTTGTAACAAAAGAATTTACAAAATACATACCTATGCATCTTGCGCGGCTCATACACAATCCTACTGCCGGAGAAGGCAGCCATACCCCTAAAAGCTTACTGGCAGATGTACACGCTGCCGGTTACGATTGCGACTATCATTCTTCAAAAAATGATGTACTCAAGGTTAAAGATTCAGACTCCGACTTCCTGATAGTTGCAGGCGGAGATGGTACTGTTCGTAAAGTGGTGCTGGAAATGCTTGATAACAAGCTGAAACATAAAATGCCGATTGCATTGCTGCCTTTAGGCACTGCTAACAATATAGCACGAACGCTATCGCTTAGTGGCACAACCAAGCAAATAATACAAACGTGGAAAAAGAGGCATATCCAAAAGTTTGACATTGGGCGTGCTTCCGGTTTAGAGAAAGATGAATATTTTCTGGAGGCATTTGGCTTTGGCGTCTTTCCTAAGCTGATGAAAAAAATGTCGAAGCGTACGCCGCCTCAAGACGAAACGTCCGAACAGGAAATGGATGCCGCGCGTAATATGCTGCTGGAAATAATTGAGGACTATGAAGCTGTAGAAGCTGTAATAGATGTAGATGGCAAGCGCGTTGAAGGTAATTACCTGATGATTGAGTTGATGAATATTAAGTCAATCAGTTCTAACTTAATGATGGCGCCTGACGCCGATCCTGGGGATGGTTTGTTTGAGTTAATACTCGTACCTGAAAGCAAAAGGAAGCAGTTGATGAATTACATGCAGGATTTTTTTGAGGGAAAAGAAAAAGAATTTCCTATAAAGCCAATGCGTGTAAAACATGCCAAAATACTATGTCAAGGCAAAGATGCGCACGCTGACGATACACTAATTAAAAAGTACATACCCACACCTATAGAGCTGAAAGTAATGCACAGCCTTATTGAATTTTTGGTACCAGAACCTGAAATAAAAGAAACGAAGAAAAAGAAATAATCAACATAGAATCTAAAAACAACTCTTATGCAAAATTGGCTAAAAACAATACTGGCGGGCGCTGCGGCATACAAATGGGGCGGTGGATGCCTTGGAACTATTCTTGTATTCGTACTGGTTTACTGGCTATTAAGCGGCTGCTAAACGCAACGGATATGATTTACTGGATTTACAAAAAACCCAGTATCCATTTTCCCCGTATATAAAATTCTAAACACAATACAGCAAACGTTATGAAAAAACAATTCTTACATTTAATGATAGGCGCTGCTGCTCTATCTTTCACCGCGTGCAACTCTGCAAGTGAAACAAATGAAACTACCACGAAAGATACTGTTACCACTCCAGCTGAAACACCTGCACCAACTCAAGAAGCAGGCGTAGAAGTAGGTGGTGCGATGATGGTACCATCTAAAAATATTGTAGAAAATGCTGCCGGCAGCAATGATCATACGACATTGGTAGCTGCTGTAAAAGCTGCCGGTCTTGCTGAAACATTGAGCGGTCCAGGACCATTCACAGTATTTGCACCAACGAATGAAGCATTCAATAAACTTCCTGCAGGAACAGTAGATGGATTGCTGAAACCAGAGAAAAAAAATGACCTTACAAAAGTGCTGACATACCATGTAGTACCGGGCTCTTACAAATCTAGCGATTTAAAAGACGGAACTGAATTAAAAACAGTACAAGGCCAGACATTAACTATCAAGCAAAAAGATGGTAGTTGGTGGGTAAATGATGCTAAAGTTACTATACCAGATGTGGTTTCCAGTAATGGTGTTACGTTTGTGATAGACGGTGTATTAATGCCTAAAAAATAGTTGGAGAATAGCATTGCATAAGTTTACCAATAGTATGCTCATGCAGTGTAGTGAAAACAAAAACAACGCGTCGTCAGGCTTTGCCTGCGGCGCTGTTTTGTTAATAGGGGTAACTACCTATTTTTGCTTATTAAAATACACAAAAGGCTTCAAATTGGCAGGTTTTGTTGATTATAATAAACAATAGCCTTAATAACGCACCTACTATTATACTTGCTAGCAGCATAGCAAAAAAAATAAAGGAGCGGAAATTCCGCTCCTTTGTAAATTTAAAAATGGTTGCTATTGACCCCATTCTTCTGCAGGTAGTTCCTGCACGCCGGGCATTTCTTCTATTGGTTCTTCTGTCGATTCTTGGCTTGCACCTGCGCTATCATTACCACCGCCGCCACCGCTACCATAGTAGCCGCCGCCATAACCGCCGGTAAACGAATCACCGCAGTTAGAAAAATCAGGTGGTTCGATAAACTTAGATGTCATATTAATACCCGAACTTTTATCGGATGCTATTTTCTTGTAAAAGTAAGCCCAGATAGGCAATGCAGCCGCCGCTCCTTGTCCGAGGCCGGTGCTGTTAAAGCGTAAGAATCGGTCGTCGCAACCAACCCATGCACCTGCGAGTAATTGTGGAGAATAGCCTATAAACCATGCATCCGCCTGGTTATTGGTCGTACCAGTTTTACCTGCTACTTCGCCCGAAACGCCATATCTCCTCATACGTTGAGCCGTACCCCTGTCCACTACGCCACGCATCATCAATACCATTTTATAGGCAGTACTTGCACTGATCAGTTCTTTTTGTTCTGCCGCAAAGTTCTGCAGCAGGTTACCGTTCTTATCTTCTATTTTAGCTATAAATAGTGGTTTAGTATTGATACCACGATTTGGGAACATGGTATAAGACCACAACATTTCATACAGAGAAATATCTGAAACGCCTAACGCAATCGATGGCACTTCTTCTATATTACTGCTGATACCGGTTTTGTGGGCGAAGTCGATGAACGAATTAATGCCCACCTGATTCAATAAATAGAGCGAAGCATTGTTGATGGAATTAGCCAATGCCGATGTCATAGACATGGAGCCGTATTTGCCACCACCTGCATCATAAGCCTTAGCCTGACCGGCAAACATTTGCGGAGCGGTAGATACACTACCACATGGCGAATAGCCATTATCGATTGCAAGGCAATACAGTAGCGGCTTAATTGTAGAACCTACCTGACGTTTGGTGCTGATATTTACGTGGTCATATTGAAAATAGTCATGCTGAATACCACCCACCCATGCTTTTACTTCGCCAGTAATAGGATCCATTGCCATGAAGCCAGCCTGCAAAAACGAACGCATGTATTTGATGGAATCGAGCGGGGTCATCACCGTATCTATCATCCTATTTTTAGCATCCCAGCTAAATACTTTCATCTTAACCGGCTTGCTAAAATCGGTCATAATTTCTTTCTCACTTTTGCCGTTTTCTTTTAAAGTCAGGTATCTTTCAGAACGATGTACGATTGACTTCAACACCTCTGCCGGCTTGCCTTTTGCCCATACCGAACCTGTTTTGATATTAGGTTGCGTGCGAAAAATAGCCTGTAAGTTTTTCATGTGCTCCGCTACCGACTCTTCGGCATAGCGCTGCATTTTAGGGTCGATGGTGGTATAAATTTTTAGTCCGTCTTTATAAATATCATACTTAGTACCATCCTCTTTTTCGTGCTGCTTGCACCATTTTTTAATCTCTTGCTCTACCACCTGCCTAAAATAAGGCGCGGGTCCGTCGTGTTGGTCGAGCTTGCTATAATTCAGCTTCAATGGCACAGACTTGAATTTATCTCCCTCGGTGCTGCTCAGGTATTCATACTTTACCATTTGCTCAATCACGGTATTGCGCCTGTCGCGACTACGATCGGGATTACGGCGCGGATTGTACAGCGTGTTACCTTTGAGCATTCCCACCAATACAGCAGCCTGATCGACTGAAAGTTTATCTGGAGTAATACCAAAGAAAGTCAACGATGCATTCTTGATACCGTAAGTGTTATCGCTGAAAGGAACCGTGTTCAGATAAAGGGTTATAATCTCATCTTTAGTCAGATTTTTTTCTAGCTTAACCGCCATTACCCACTCTTTCATTTTAATAAAAGGCAAAGTAAAAAAGCTGACATTTTCACGCGGGAAAAGGTTTTTAGCTAACTGCTGTGTAATGGTACTACCACCGCCTGCTTTACCAAAGCCGGCAATAGCGCGCATCAGCGCAATGCCATCGATACCGCTGTGTTGCGAAAAACGGGCATCTTCGGTAGCTATTAAAGCGTTGATTACATTGGGAGAAATCTCTTTGTATTTAGCATTGCTACGGTTTTGATAATAGTATTTGCCCAAAAGACTACCATCGCTCGCATACACTTCAGAAGCGATTGCGCTGGATGGATTTTCCAACTCTTTGATAGATGGCATATAACCGAGCAAGCCCCAATTAATAGCCAGTATCAGTAATACAAATAACGCAAAACCGCCTATAAAAAGGCGCCATAAAATTCTAACTGCTCTTGATTTCATCTATCGATTACTATTATACGGAATTGCCTGCAATAGAAAACAAATTAAAACGTTGTATTGCATTGAACAAACATCTTCCCTAAGAAATGTAAAAAAAAACATTTTTAGGCGAATAGCAAAGAAAAATCGGGCTATAAAGCTGATTTCAGAAGTAATTTAACAAGCTCAAAAACAATGGTTAATCATGAAATTCCTTAAATTGGAATAATTACCGCAATAGATAGTTGATAGTGTAATAATAAGATTAACTTTACAAAATTTTTTTAATTTTCTAATTGATTCTTAATGTCATTTTTAGATCATGTGCTCGAGCCACCATCATACGGATGGAAGGATGTGAATGGCAATCTGGTAAAGCCATCGCCCAAAACTATTTTAAAGGAATTTGCCTCCAGGCTCAATATATTTAAGTCGCGCAAAAACTGGATGACTTTTACAAGTTGGCTCCAATTATTTTGCCTGCTTCCGTTTCTTTTCATCTTCTTCTTCGCCCATTTCAATTGGTGGTTTGTAGCGGCAGGTTTTGTTTACAGTATGATATTGATGGGTACACATGGTACTATATGGTATCACCGCTACTGTACACATGGTGCCTATACTTTCAAGAATAAATTCTGGAGATTTATTACGCAGCATCTGGTTATTAAAACGGTATTTGAAGAAATTTATGCAGTATCGCACCATGTGCATCATGCTAAATCAGACGAGCCGGGCGATCCTTATAATGCGAATGCCGGTTTCCTGTATTGTTTTCTGGCCGATGCGAATCATCAGCCCATCAATAGAAATCTATCGGAAGAAGATTATGCGCGCGTTGTGCATTTAATGCGTCATACAGGCGTAACGCCTAATACCTACGAGCAATACAAAAAATGGGGAAGCATTGATAGTCCGGGACGTGTAATACTCGGCTGGATAGTGAACTGGGGCTTTTGGTTTGCCGCCTTGTATTTAATAGGCGAATACCTGATGGGCGGACAAGGAATTGGATTTGCGAGTGCTATATTTGGTTCTGCATTTGTTTGGACTGCCGGTGTGCGCACGTTCAACTACGAAGGCCATGGTAAAGGAAAAGACAAACGTGTAGAAGGAGTTGACTTTAACACAAAAGACATGTCGATTAACCAGGTGTGGCCAGGCTACGTAGCCGGCGAATGGCACAACAACCACCATCTTTATCCTGCCAGTGCACGTACAGGTTTCTTAAATTATCAGCTCGATTTGGCTTGGGTTTATATTAAATTCCTGAGCATGATTGGTGGTGTATCTACCTATCGCGATTCTAAAGGACAGTTTGTAGAGCAGTATCTTCAGCCTTATCAAGAACAAAAGAAATTAAAGAACAAACTAGTTGAAAATAAAGCTGAAGTTATAAAATAGCACTGGAATCCTAGATAATATGTAGGAATATAAAATAGCCTCAGCACTAATATATAGAGTGCTGAGGCTATTTTACTTTAAGGCAATACTGTATTAATCGGTTGACAGATCAAAGAAGTGAAAATTAGCAATTTCACAAAACGTTACTTTCTCTTCGACGATAAGCATTCACTTGAAACTTTATAAAGGCGCAATTACACATAAAAAAATAGAGCGGACTGAATCAGTCCGCTCTATTTTTATACGTTGTTACCAAGTGTCTATTCAGCTATTGGAGCCTCGTTTACTTCGGTTTGTTGTTGGGTTTTATTACCTTTTTTCTTGCCTCTGTTATCGCGCGCCATGCGGGAATAAACTGATATCTTTTTATCAAACAAAAACTGAAACAATAGTACAGTGTAAGAAGTGTGATAGCCAAGCGATGTATAATAATGACCTGCTATTTCTTTTACCTTAGGTAATTTGTTCCAAGGCACAGATGGGAAATCGTGGTGCTCATTGTGGTAGCCTACGTTAAGATTAACAGTATTAAGCGGTCCGTAATAGCTCTTTGTTTCCTGGTCGCCATGTGTAAGAAAATGCTCTTGCACCCAACGTGCACCCAGCGGATGCAGGCCAATTGAAAAGAAGAAACTTGCTACAAGATACACGGTTGCTTTTGCACCAAAGAAATAGATAATAGCCGCCATAAAAGCTATTTGTATTACCCAGTTCAATACAGTCCAGCCATCAAATATTTTGATTTCTTTGGTAAGACGTAAGGGGCGCAATGCCTGAAATACCGGATAAAACAATAACCAGATGGTTTTGCCCACCGGCGCATTATTAATCAGCTTGGCTTCCCAGCGAAAAGGCATATCCGCATCTACATCTTCCACACCTTGAAACGAATGGTGCTTCAGGTGGTATTTTGTAAATGAAATAGAACTTGGAAATACCTGTGGCAGGTTGGCAATCAAACTGGCGATGGTATTCATCATCCTGTTTTTGAACACCAGGTTATGCGAGCACTCGTGCACACACACATAAAGTGTGTGGCAGGCAAAGGCGCCCACCAAGTAAGATACAAGCAAAATAAGCCACCACGCTGCATCCTGCAGGAAATACGAAAGCGTAATTTGCAATCCTACGCAAAAAAGGATAACTAAAAAAGTGTAAGGATTACGGCCTATCAGACCTCTGATTTCCGGGTGTTTGGTAATGATTTCTTTGGTTCGGGCCTTGTGTGGTTCCGGGTCATCTGACCAGCGGAAAGATGTCAATTTCTCCATTTTCTATATCGATTCTACAACAAATAATCGGCAAAATTAGTGAATAGTTTCGTTAGTTTTGTTTTTTGTTTGTCGCTGGTTGTAATAAATATAGCCGGTTATGCTAATGTATAATTATGAGAAAAGTAGCCAGTGTTTTATTTCGTTCGTTTCTGCAAGGCATCGTTATTTTGGGGCCTATCGGGGTTACTGTTTATGCTATTTACTTTGTTTTCAATAAGGTTGATAACCTGATACCCTGGGTAGGCACTATTGCTCCAGGTATCGGTTTTGTTTCAGTGGTTGTTGTTATCACGGTTATAGGCTATTTAGGCACGCGCTTTTTCCTGGCGCGCTGGTTGCTCGAGGCGTTCGACTATTTTCTGGAGCATGTGCCGGGCGTGAAATTCATCTATACTTCTTTGAAAGACGTGATGGATTCTTTTGTCGGTGACAAAAAGAAATTCAATCATCCGGTTTGGGTGCAAACGAATACGAGTCCCGAGATGTGGCGCATCGGTTTTTTAACACAAGAAGATATGACTGCTGCCGGGCAAGAAAATATGGTGGCCGTGTACCTGCCACATTCCTACGCTATTTCGGGCTGGGTAATAATAGTCGATAAAAATACCACCAAGCCTGTAACAGGTATGAATGCTGCCGAAGCTATGAAATTTGCTGTTAGTGGTGGTGTGGCGGGGTTGAATGGACCGCAGGCAACAAGTTAAAGAGTGGTTTAATGTCAATTGACTAAAATAATAGTTTCACTTTAGTGAAACTATTATTATTTTTGTAAATGGACGAAAATGCAAAGCACCGGACTATTATTTTCTTCAAAGACTATTTTCAAACCTTTTTTGAGAAACAGTCCCCAAAAGTGAAGGCTAAAATTGTGTGGACTTTTGAGTTAATTGAAGAACTGCAATATATTCCTGAAAAATATCTCAAGCATATCGAAAATACCGCCGGACTCTATGAAGTACGTATTCAGGTAGGAAGCGATATATTTCGGGTATTTTGTTTTTTCGACAAAGGGCAGTTAGTTATTTTGGCAAATGGTTTTCAGAAGAAAGCGCAAAAGACGCCCAAAAATGAAATTGAACGGGCGCTAAAAATAAAAGCTGAATACGAATTACAAAATAAAAAAATCAACCAATAGAATCAAAAGATATGAACAAGGAAAAACTTATAACGAATCTCGAAGAATTTAAAGAAAAAAATTACGGCAAGCGCGGCACCAAGAAGCGCGAGGAGCTGGAGTCGGGCTACGAAAATTTTAAGATTGGAGTTCTTTTACAAGAGGCCAGGCTTGAAAAGGGTTTAACGCAGGAAGAGTTAGCCTTGAAAGTTGGCACCACTAAATCTTACATTTCTAAAATAGAAAACAATATTAAAGAAGTGCGGATTTCAACTTTACAAAAAATTGTAGAGCTTGGATTAGGAGGGCATCTCAACTTGTCCATTAAGCTGTAACTATAGACGCTTTAATGAAAAATATTCAGCTCCGATTGAAGCTGAATATTTTCTAAAGCATGATTTTTAACTCAAATCACTTGTAATCAATCTTAGAAATTCAGAGCGTGTTTCGTTCTGCTCAAATTGGCCGCTAAAGGCAGACGTAGTGGTTACACTATTTTGCTTTTGTACACCACGCATCATCATGCACAGGTGTTTTGCCTCAATTACTACAGCTACACCTTGTGGGTTAAGCGCGTCCTGTATGGCATCCAATATCTGATGGGTAAGGCGCTCCTGCACTTGCAGGCGGCGAGCAAAACAATCTACCACACGCGCCATTTTACTTAGTCCGGTAATATAGCCGTTGGGAATGTAGGCGATGTGTGCCTTGCCTATAAATGGTAGCAAATGGTGCTCGCAAAGCGAATACAATTCTATATCCTTTACAATAACCATTTCGCTGTAAGACTCCTGAAACTTAGCGCTGTTCAGTATTTCGGCAGCATCCATGTTATAGCCTTGTGTAAGGTATTGCATGGCTTTGGCTATACGTTCCGGCGTTTTAGCCAAGCCTTCGCGGTCTGCATCTTCGCCTAACAGCTTTATCACCCCACTGTAATGCTCCATCAGGCCACTGGTGGTTTGCTCGTCGTACTGTTCAATTTTTTTATAACTCATTTATAAGGAGGCTATTTCTGTTTTTTTGAAAAGAATGCAAAAATAAACCCTTATTGGCAAATAGCTGATTGCTGTTAAAAAAAAGTACAATAACATTTTGTTGAAAGTCTTTTATTTGCATTCCTTTATTTTTGAGTGTTTGGGCATACTACCGTCTATTCTAAAGCGTTTAGGAGTATCCTGACATCAACAAGAAATTCAAAATACCGATTACGAATAAATGTGGAGATTCCAGCATATTGAGTTTTTATGGTTGCTGTTACTGTTGCCTATTTTGGTGGGTACCTATGTTATCTACTTGAAATGGCGTAGCAACAAACTTGCTCGCTTGGGCGAGCAACGGCTGATTAATACCCAGTTGAACGGGCGCATTAGTGGTCGCGTAACTACGCGTTTTGTATTAGTCACGACTGCGCTATTTTTTGCAATTATAGGCATGGCTAATTTACAAATGGGCAGTGGCACGGAGTCGGCTGAGCGAAAAGGAATAGACGTAATATTTGCGCTGGATGTGAGCAAAAGCATGTTGGCTAAAGACATACAACCAGATAGGCTCACACGCAGCAAGCAATTGATTGAGCGCATGATGGGGCAGATGAAAAATAATAGGGTAGGTCTTATTGTATTTGCCGGAAAGGCCTATTTACAATCGCCGCTTACCAGCGACTACACGGCTATTAAAATGTTGCTATCCTCTGTAACGCCTGATATGGTGCCCACGCAAGGAACAGTATTGGCACAGGCAATTCAATTGGCAGATACTTCCTTTAGCCAAAAGGAAAAAAAGTATAAAGCACTCGTACTTATTTCAGATGGCGAAGACCATGACGAAGCTGCATTGGCAATGGCAGAGCGCGCTGCTGAAAGCGGCGTAATCATTCATACCGTGGGTGTGGGTTCGGTAGAGGGTGGTACTATTCTGGATCCAGCTACTGGTCAGGATAAGCTGGATGAAACCGGGAAGCCTATTGTTACAAAGCTGAACGAAACAGAATTGCAGGGAATAGCACAGGCGGGCAAAGGTGGTTACCAACACTTGCTGAATGCGAATAAAGTAGCCGATAATCTTTCTGAAACTATTAATGATATTGAGGGGCGTAATATGGGCGCCGTTATCTTTACCCAATACAAAAGCTATTTTCAATATTTTATTGGCATAGCCTTAATATTGCTGTTAATCGAATGGTTGCTGCCGGTGGCTGCAAGACAACAACCCTCAACCGTTGATATTAAAAAAGCGTGATGATGAAAAGTGTAATAGCTATTGTTTTATTTGTTGCTTGCGGATTTTACTCGCATGCTCAGGAAAGTAGTGTGCAACAGAAAGCGGCTGCGCAGGAGGAAATATACAAGGGTAACCAACTCTACAAAAACAAAGACTACAAAGGCGCTTCGGCTGCTTATGACCGTGCGTTGAAGCATGAGCCGGCTTCGCAAAAAGGCAAATACAATGCGGGCAATGCCCAGTACAATGTCGGCGATTACGAAAAGGCGCAACAGCAGTTTGCTTCGGCAGCAGAGGCTTCTAAGGATAAAAATGAAAAAGCGAGGGCCTATCACAACCTCGGCAATTCATTTATGAAAAAAGATAAATGGAAAGAAGCAGCCGATGCTTTCAAAGAATCACTCAAGCTCAATCCGAACGATAAAGATACCCGCTATAATCTTGCTTACGCTCTTGAAAAGTTGAAAAACCAGGATAAAAACAAAGACAAGAACAAAGATAAAAAAGACGACAAGGACAAGAAAGATCAGGATAAGAATAAGAACAAGCCTGATGATAAAAAAGACGAGAATAAGAAAGATAAAGGCGACGAAAAGAAAGACGATAAAGGAAAAGACAAACCTGAGCGGCAACAGCCACAATCTGCTCCCAGCAAGCTTTCTGAAAAGCAGGCCGAAAATTTATTGAATGCTTTGCGTGCTGAGGAGAAACGTATTCAGGATAAGAAGAATCAACAAAAAGGTGTGCCGGTAAGGGTGCAGAAAGATTGGTAAGCAGCCGGTTTACTTATCGTAAATGCTATCGGTCATGTCTATATTTTTATCAAGACCGAAGTGGCTATTTACTATTTTATCCAGTTCCATTAATAGGGCAGGCGTGGAAGTGTTCTTATCGCTGCTCAGGAAAGATTCAATTAATGCAAGAATGGAGTCGTGGCTGGTTTTGTAAAACTCCTGAATTTGCTCCATGGTATCCAACACCGTATGCGTACCTGTTATGTGCGCAGGTGCAGACTGTAGAATAGCCATAATAGCCTCCCTGAATAATTGTAACGTGTGCTTGTTCATTCTTTGATAGCAAGCAACTAAGTTAGCTATTTGCGAGGCTATTGCAATATAGACCGTATGCTTATTTATGCGTAGTAAGAGATTAATGCATATTTTTCATTGAATGATTCATGCATCGTGTATAATAAAGAGGAGCAAATAAATAGTCTGCTCCTCTTTAATTTTTCGCTTAAGCTATCACTTCCCAAATTTCTTCTTCAACATGCTCAACGCATCATGAATATTGTCCGATGGTTTCTCGGTACGCGGTTGGCTATTTTTGTTTTTTTCTTTACTGCCACTATTATTATTTCTCGCAGGTGGGTCTTGGGTTTGCTTAATAGATAGTGCAATTCTCTTACGTGGTATATCTACCTCCGTAACCTTTACCATTACTTTGTCATTCAGCTTCAATGCTTCCGATGGGTCTGTTATGTATTTGTGCGAAACTTCCGATACATGCACCAGTCCGTCTTGCTTTACGCCTATATCTACAAAGGCTCCAAAGCGCGTAAGATTAGTAACTATGCCCGGTACTATCATGCCGGCGTATACATCTTCGATGCTGTAAATATTGGCAAATTCAAAAGCCTGTGCTTCGCTGCGCGGGTCAAGGCCTGGTTTTTTTAATTCTTTTAAAATGTCCTGTAAGGTAAGCAGGCCAACGGTTTCGCTCACGTACTGAGCAGCAGGAATTTTATTAATCACCGCTTCATTACCTACTATTTCCTGCAAAGAAATACCCGCATCAGCCGACATTTTTTCGACTACTTTATAAGATTCAGGATGTACGCCACTTGCGTCCAATGGGTGCGAACCGTCTGTGATGCGTAAGAAGCCCGCACATTGCTCAAATGCTTTATTTCCCAGACGAGCCACTTCCAGCAACTGTTTGCGGCTGGTAAACCTGCCTTTTTCTTTTCGATAATTAACTATATTTTCTGCTATGGACGGACCGATACCACTCACATAACTCAGCAAATGTTTGCCGGCAGTATTAAGATTGACACCTACCGCGTTCACACAACTTTCTACAGTCTGGTCCAGTTTTTCTTTCAATCTTACCTGATTTACATCATGCTGATACTGACCTACTCCAATACTCTTCGGGTCTATTTTTACCAGCTCTGCCAATGGGTCCATCAACCTGCGACCTATGCTCACGGCGCCACGCACGGTTATATCCTGCTCGGGAAATTCCTCACGTGCTGTTTCACTGGCGGAGTAAATAGAGGCACCATCTTCGTTTACCAAAAATATAGGCAAACCGGTATTTAATCCTTTGATGAATTGCTCTGTTTCGCGACCTGCGGTACCATCGCCAATGGCAAATGTTTGAATTTCGTATTGCTTTACCAGTGAGGTAATTTTGTGCTTCGCATCATCCAGCCTAAAGTTTTTCTCATGCACATAAATCAGGTCTGTTTTTTGCAGCTCTCCTTTTTCGTCCAGCACTACCACCTTGCAACCCGTGCGATAGCCCGGGTCGATTGCCAAAATTCGCTTGCTGCCCAAAGGCGATGAAAGCAAGAGCTGGCGCAGGTTTTCGGCAAATACACTGATGGCTTCCTCATCAGCTTTTGTCTTCAGCGACATTCTAAATTCACTTTCGAGCGATGGTTGCAACAAGCGACGATAGGCATCTTTTACGGCTTTCTTTACCTGCTCTGCCGCGTCGTTATTGGCTTTTACAAATTTGTATTCTATTTTAGTCAGCGCAGTTTCTTCTTCGGGAGCTATATTCATGCGCAAAAATCCCTCCATGAATCCACGCATAATAGCCAGCATCCGGTGCGACGGTATTTTGGATACAGGCTCCGAAAATTCAAAATAGTCTTTGTACTTAATGCCCTCTTGTTCTTTATCCGTAAGTATTTTACTCTGTACGGTTGCCGTAGTTTCAAATAACTGACGCATGCTTGCACGCACTTCAGCATCTTCATTCACTGTTTCGGCTATAATGTCGCGTGCGCCTTGCAATGCAGCATCAGCATCTGCTACTTTTTCGTTTACAAATGTTGCAGCTTCGGCTTTAATGTCGCCATCTTTCTGCTCTAAAAGCAATAATGCCAATGGTTCCAGCCCGTTTTCGCGCGCCGTCTGTGCTTTGGTTTTTCGTTTTGGTTTATAAGGCAGGTAAATATCTTCGAGCTCGTTGAGCGCAGTTGCTTTGTTTAGCTTTTCCTGCAACAATTCGGTCATTTTACCTTGCTCGGTAATTGTCTTTTCTATAAAAGTCTTGCGCTCGCTAAATTCCTGCTGAAACTTCGCCTCCTCCTGTACTTGCTGAATTTGTACTTCGTCCAGCGCACCCGTTTTGTCCTTGCGATAGCGCGCTATAAAAGGTATAGTTGCGCCCTCGGTTAGTAATTCGAGTACTGCTGTTACTTGTTTTTCTGAAATAGATAATTTGCCTGAAACCTGCGATGCGTAAGCTAACATAAGATTGAAATCGTAAAATATAATGGATTAAAATGCACGCTGCATTTCTAATGAATGAATTCTTGTTGAACCATTTTTTTTTATGAAAAACGGCGGGCGAAGATAATGAAAATCGATTTTTTAGCGCTAAAGATGAAGCCGCTTTGGTTCAGCTATTAAGGGCGAATAACCGTCTGGCTACCATCCTCAAGAATGCGGATAATGCTGGATGGAGCTACATCGCTTACCTCATCTTGGCGAAGTGGCACAATATAGCCCGCCCCGTTTTTTATCTGTTCGGACACGTCGCTGAAAGATAGCGGCGACGGCTCTCCGCTGATATTGGCTGATGTAGAAACCAATGGTTTTTTTAGTCGTTTTATCAGGCTTTTACAGAACGGGTCTTTAGTAACTCTTATAGCAATTGTGCCATCTTTATTGACCAAATTATCGGGCAAGCCAATTGCCTGGTCGTAAATTACTGTGGTTGGTTTAGTAAAAGATTGGACGATGCCCACTATATCCGGATGAGGATTTGCTACGTACTGAAAAATGTCCTTGGCCTCTGCCAGCAATATAATCAGGCTTTTGCTATCGTCGCGTTGCTTCAATCCATAAATAGCCGCTATTGCTGCCGCATTGGTAGCATCGCAGCCCAATCCCCAAATAGTGTCGGTAGGGTAAAGTATCACTTTTCCAGCCTGGATGTGCTCCAGCGCTTCTTTAATTTCGTTGAACATTGATGGGCAAAATTATGGGAAATCAACTACTATTTTTTCGTTTGGTTGGGCAAATAGCAGTACAGTGTTCAGTCGTCCCGCCAATAAATCTTATCTTTGCGCACTTTCACGAAAAGCAATTCTTAAACATGCCTCAAAAGCCATCTCTGCCGGGTAGTATTCTCGCAATGAAATGCCCAAATTGCCGCAAGGGTAGGATGTTTACCAATAAGAGTATTTTTCCGTTGAACAAGATGCTGCAAATGCCGGAGCGTTGCGCAGAATGTGGACAGAAGATGGAACTGGAAATTGGTTTTTACTACGGCACCGGTTATGTGAGTTACGGATTGAGCGTGGCTTTGGCTATATTTAATCTGGTATGGTATGCTTTGATTTTTGGCATTACATGGCGCGACAATAGCATGTTCTATTATTTGGGTGTTACCATTGCTACATTGATTATTTTTCAACCCTGGATTATGCGTATGTCGCGCGTGCTGTACCTCTACATGTTTGTAAGATACGGTAAGGGCTCTATTAAAGACAGTATTTAAAGCGAAAGGCAAGATGGAATCAGCAAAGAAATTTGGCGAAAAAGACATGCAGATTTTGGTGGGCAATATATTGCGCATTGGCGTTTTACTCGCTATGATTGTAGTAATAGCCGGTCTGGCTTTATTCATTTATGCGAATGGTAGTAACGATGCTCAATACGGTACTTTTGTTGAGGGCGGACATGCAGGCATGGCGGCATTGTGGACGGGTATCAAATCAGGCAATGCAAATGCCATAATAGAGTTGGGCGTGATACTGTTAATTGCTACGCCCATAGCACGTATCCTATTTGCGCTGATTGGTTTTTGGCTGGAAAAAGACAGGCTTTATATGATAATATCGCTCATCATTCTTTGTGTGATGGCCGTAAGTATTTTCACAGGTGCAGCGCATTAGTTTCTATTGTCGTTTTCTTTATTGAAATTGTGCATTATACAAAGCTCCAGTTCTGCATCGGTTGCGTTTTTGCCAAAATCAGGATCAATAGGGTGGCGCCATCGAAACTCCTGCAACGCAGTATCGCTTAGTTGTGTAAGCGAATATACCAACTCGTCGCTGTAGCGGCTGTGTGCATAAAGCTCCGTCTCTGTTTCTTTATATCTTTTCTGAAATTTTTTAAGTCTTCGGTATTTGCGCGAAGCCTTTTCTGCAAGCCTTGTTATGGCTCCCTCCATAACAAAGCCCATCGGCATAATATCTACTTTCACTGCAGCGACTTTATAGTCTACTTTCTTCCCATAAATTTCTCTGCGCTCTACCGAATCCAGTTGATATTTGCTTAAGTCTTTACCAATAATAATTTCATCGATTGCAAATTTTTGCGCCAGCATAATAATGTCTTTTTTGCCGTTGATGTCCTGTTCTTTTACAATCAGGTCGAATGTCTCGTAGCCTAAAGTATGGAACCGGATGGTATCATTCGCTTTTGCATCGATGTAATAATACCCATCCTTGTTGGTAAATGTGCTATTATTAGAAGAGCGATTATCTATAATCACCGCGCGGATGGGCTGGCCATTACCAGCATCGGTAACAATGCCCTCGAGCGATTGCGCCTGGGTTGTGGCTGCTGCTAAAATGCAAAATAGCAGTATTGTTAATCCACATCGCGCTGCTTTCATTTCAATTATGTCTGTCATTGCAAAAAAGACGTAGTTAAAAGTTCATTACACAATGTCCAACCATTCGACTCCAAGGGCGCTATATTTTTCAATTATTGATGTAGAATAATATACGATTACTGAAGTTTATTTTTATTTATGGATCTAACGTCCGCTTCAGATATCCCCAACATTAGCAAGAATGGGCGGTAATAATTCAGAATCAGCGCCGCACGATCATCTGCCTGCCTGTCTTTGTACTGTGCAAACTGCGTTTTCAAATCCGATTTTCCATTTTGCATTTTAGGCGTGTATAGAAGCGCGGGAAGATAGGTCTCGATTGCAGCGCGAATAAACTGGCGATTAGCATCGCGATATAGCATCTTAAACACTTCGCAAAAGAGCGCAGGCTTCCCGGCAAAAAGATAAGCCAGTGCGTGTTGTCCTTCCGCCTGCTTACCCCACACGTTATTACTTACATTGTACAGGTATTGCTGCCATATTTTTGTATCGTCATTATCCCATAAAATATCCTTGCCTAAATAACTTTCGGCATAGTAAAAAGAGTGGTAAAAAAAGCTACGCGTTTCGGGCGAGTAATCTTTAAGATAGATTACCTGAGCAAGGCTATCATTGGCATCATGTACATTATTATCGACAGAAAACAAATGATACATTTTATCCAAAATACCGAGCATCAAAGTATCGCGTTTGTCAAGATCCATATCTTCGATACATTGCAACTGTTCCAGCGGAATATTGGCAACGATACGCAGCATGGTATCGGGGTTAATTTCGTAGTCGACGCCGGCTATTATGTGCTTTTCCTCAATCCTGTCGGGCATAATAATCCATTGGTGTTGCACATCAAAAACCTGATTAACCGACACCGATCCAATCTCATATATTAATTCTAAAGTACTGTCCAAATCGGTAACAGGCAGCACATTCGTTCCTTCTTTAAGTACATAGCTACATTGCTGCGCTGATGATTCAAAAAAGGTAAACAATAATAAAGAAAAGACAATATGCTTCATGAAGGTTTGTGATATAGCGGCACATGCAAAACTATTACATTTTAAAAGAAAGAAACCTGCAACATCAAATATCCCGCAGCATTAATTATCATCTTTTTCCCTACTTTTGCAACAATTATTATCTTCATAAATATGAAACAAAATAACCAGACCCGTAATATACTGCTGTGTGCAGGATTGATTGTTGCAGCTGCAGTATGGCGCATCGTAAATGCTGAAATGGAGTGGTACAATTTAACTCCAATGGTAGCAATCGGTATATTTTGTGGGGCTATTCTAAAGAATAAATCTTACGCCTATATTTTGCCATTAGCTGCCTATTTTATTTCTGATGCTTATATGCAAATAGTGCATGGCAACGGTTTTTACGGTATTAGCCAGTTCTTTGTGTACGGCGGCATGGCTTTAGTAGTAGCTTTAGGAACGTTTGTGAAAAAACAATCTGCATTGAATGTTATGGGTTATTCTATCGGCGGTTCTCTATTATTTTGGCTTATATCTAATCTGGGTGTGTTCTTTAGCGGCTATTATGGCTTTAGCTTCTCTGGATTTGTAAACACTTTTGTGATGGCTTTACCATTCTTGAATAAAGATGGTGTAAGCACAGAGTTGTTTGTTAATGCTATCGCAGGTAACTTAATTTTCAGTTTGATTATTTTCGGTGCATACGCTCTGTTGAAAACCAAATCAGCTTCTTCAAAAGCACTGGCATAAATTATATCAATCGTAGCTGTTACAGCTAAACCTTAACTTTGCGCAGATTATTTGAAAAAATAGTCTGCGTTATATTTTTAAGAGGCCCAAACAGGCTATTTATTAAAGACCAATACATTGAAATCAGTAGCGTTCCATACATTAGGTTGTAAACTCAACTTTTCCGAAACTTCTACGCTTAGCCGCGTATTGGAGGCGGATGGTTTTGTAAAGAAAGAATTTGAAGAGCAAGCCGATGTGTATGTAATCAATACCTGCTCTGTTACCGAGAATGCCGACAAAGAGTGCCGCCAACTGGTGCGCCGTATTCAAAGGCGTGCACCGGAATCTTTTGTAGTCATTACAGGTTGTTATGCGCAATTGAAGCCTAAAGAAATAGCCGAAATAGAAGGTGTAGACCTGGTATTGGGCGCTGCGGAGAAATTCAATATTACCGAGCATCTTAAAGAGCTTTCAAAAGGCGATAGCGCCAAAATATGCAGTTGCGATATTGAAGATGTAGAAGGATTTAATGCTTCCTATTCTATCAACGACCGCACTCGCACTTTCCTCAAGGTGCAGGATGGTTGCGACTATACCTGTAGTTTCTGCACCATTCCGCTGGCGCGTGGCCATAGCCGCAGCGATAGTATCGAAGGTGTCTTGAACAATGTGACAGAACTTACACAAACCGGTGCCAAAGAAATAGTATTGACCGGCATTAATCTGGGCGATTTTGGCAAGGGTACGAACGGAGGAAAGAAAAGAGAAGAATCTTTTTACGAATTGGTGCAGGCATTGGATGAAAAAGAAGGCATCGACCGTTATCGTATCTCTTCTATTGAGCCTAATTTACTGACAGATGAAATAATAGATTTTGTAGCGCAAAGCAAACGCTTTATGCCGCATTTTCATATTCCATTGCAAAGCGGGAGCAACGAAATACTGGGCAGTATGCGTCGTCGCTACCGCCGCGAGTTGTATGCCGACCGTGTGGAAAGGATCAAATCGCTGATGCCACATTGCTGCATTGGTGTAGATGTGATTGTTGGCTTCCCTGGAGAAACCGATGAGCTATTTAAAGAGACTTTTGATTTTCTGCACCAACTGGACGTTTCTTATTTCCATGTATTTACTTACTCGGAGCGTAGCAACACCTTAGCTACAGAGATGAAAGGTGCTGTTCCGATGCATATCCGCAACGAACGCAATAAAGCTTTACGCAATCTTTCTTATCAGAAGATGCAATATTTTACTGCTCAAAATATTGGACAAAGAAGAAAAGTGCTATTTGAAAGTGCCGACAAAAATGGTATGATGGAAGGCTTTAGCGATAACTACATCAAAGTTAGAACGCCTTATCGCGCAGAATGGGTAAATGAAATAGTGGAGTGGAACCTATAATTTTGGCAGCACATCATCTACAGCTTTGCGCATGTTTTCATTGACGGGAACACCTTTGAATCCAGCGTAACCTAAAGCAATTTCAATATCATTTTCAAGATTTATTTTGGCTTGTTTTTGTGTAAAAAACAGGCCTTTTTCTTGCAGGTATTTTGCCAGATATTCTTGCTCTGATTGTCCCGGAGTTGGGATGAGCAATGCCTTTTTACCCAAAGCCGCAAGATCCATTAATGTGCTATAACCACTACGACATACGATTAACGAATGTTCCTGCATTGCCTTTTGTAGTTCTACTGCATTCAAATGCGTAAAATAGCGAACGTTATCTATTGAAAGCCTTTTCCCCGAAGGATTTCCGGCTACTATTGTACATGTGTATTTTGGCAAATTCCTGATTTGCGCTACTATTTTCTCTTCCAAAATAGTCCGCATGGGCTCTGGCCCGGAGAGTAAAATGAGTATTTTTTTATCGTGCGGCTGATGGTTTTGAACGGTGCTTTCCATTTGCGATAGCAAGCCAATATATTGCGCATTTCGAGGCAAAGTAGCTGGCTGCGATAACTTGCCACCAATGCCATCAGCTCCTTTATGGTCCACCACCCAACAATGGTCAAATCTTTCGAGCATTTTGTAATGCAGGCGCTGTAGTATGCCATCCGCAACTCTCCCCCTACCCGACTGTATCATCAATTGATGCGTCATAATAACTGAAGGAACATCTAATAATTTCAGCCCGTAGCGATTGTCTGACAATATTAAATCAAAACGATGCTGCTCCTGCGCGGCACGCAACCACTTACGCTCCGACTTGATTGCTTTCAATATTTTGGGTATCTGCAATAAAATTTTTGCAGTGAACAATAGCCGTTTCTTACTATATTGAATATGATAGCCCGGCAGGTTGAGTATGGGCACATCGGGAAAATTATCGCGCAGCAGCAATGCGGCTTTCCCATCGGCAGCCAATGTAACGGCACAGCCTTTTTCGAGCAAATATCTGATGATGGGAATACAGCGCGTAGCATGTCCCAGTCCCCAATCCAATGGGGCTATCAGTATTTTTAATGGTGTGCTCAATCTATTTTTTCAATAACTTTACAATGTACCAACACAGAAAATAAACACGTGATGAAACACCGCACAAAAATAACCTTTGCACTCATAACATTACTCACTGGTTCTATATTATTGCAAAGCTGCGCTACATCGCGCGACTGTGGCTGCGGCAACGACCTTAGCAGACAGTACAAATCGAAAAGACGTTAATCACTTTAAATTTTTTGGCGTGTATTACAGAGAGAAAAAAATCTGGCATCATTTTGCAGATGACGTGATTGCAGAAAATGCGCTTGATGCTCATGACCTGACGCAATGGGTAACCCAGCAACACTATTCGCTCCAATACCTGCAACCATTAGAAATAGTCGATTTACAAAACTACCGCCTCATTAAGCAACGCTCCAAAATACAGGACGTTCTGTGCTTGCCTGCTGCCGAACAGGTATTTTTATTTGTGGTGAATAAAAATTAGGTCAGAAAAAGGTTAAGAAGTTAAATGCTCAAAAAAATCTTTAATCTCAGAGTTTCGCTTTCCGCTATTTTAGTGCTTCTAACCGTATCCTGCAGCAAAGTTGGCCCTGCGGCTTTTTGGAAAGAATTCAAGCCTAAACACATCAAAACTTCAAATAGCGACCAAGGTCCGTTTGGTGGAACAACAATTATAGATTGGTCTTTTAATAGCCCGATCCCTCCAAATGAAATTATAGCTTTCGCCGGAAAAAACGAATGGGAGCTTGTAGATAGCTTTGTTATCTCGCACGATTCCGTGCTTAACATCGACACAAAAAACAATTACCAAAACCAAATCTTAAAAGATAAAGCTGTCGCCAAACTTAACTTTGAGCAATATCGGATATTCTTATTTAAGACAAGTTGGATTGCTGTAGAACCCGGAAACCTTTCCAAAACAGATCACAATGGGTTTGCTATTTTAAACGAGAATAATACATTTTTCAGAGTCTATCATATTTGGGGAGAATAGCATTTGAGTGAAAACAAGACAATTTCAATATTGAATAGTAAGAATTAGAATCCACTCATTCTTGTATCCGTGGCTAAATTCATGAACCTGCAAAAATGAAAATAGGCCCGTTCCACAACTATAAATATTCACATTTTACCTATCCAACAAAATTGGTTCTTTAGTACCTTTGCGCCTTACTAAAATATAAGCATCTCAGCTATGAGCCAATTTTCTTCTTACAATTTTGCCAATAAAAAAGCATTAATCAGGGTTGATTTCAACGTACCTATCAAAGACGGTAAAATAACAGACGACACCCGCATACAAGCAGCCTTACCTACTATTAATAAAGTATTGCAAGATGGTGGCAGCGTAGTCTTGATGAGCCACTGGGGCCGTCCGATAAAGGATATGGCTAAAAAGCCGGAACTTACTAAAGCTGATTTTTCGCTAAGCCGAATTGTAGCACACCTATCTTCATTACTAAATAAAGAAGTAATTTTCGCAGACGACTGTATCAGCGAAGATGCACAACAAAAGGCTGCTAAATTAAAAGCCGGCGAAGTATTATTGCTGGAAAATCTGCGCTATTATAAAGAAGAAGAAAAAGGCGATGAAGGCTTTGCAAAGCAATTGTCTGCTATGGGCGATGTATATGTAAATGATGCCTTTGGTACTGCACACCGTGCACATGCTTCCACAGCAGTTATTGCTCAGTTCTTTGAAGGTGCTAAAATGTTTGGTGTGCTGATGGAAAGCGAAGTAAAAGCAGCAGATAAAGTATTGCACCAAAGCGAAAAACCATTTACCGCTATTATAGGCGGGGCAAAGGTTTCAGACAAAATAATGATTATTGAAAATCTGTTGGAGCAAGCTACCGACATCATCATTGGCGGCGGTATGGCTTATACTTTTTTCAAGGCAGAAGGTGGTAAAATAGGCAATTCGCTTTGCGAAGATGACCGCATTGATACCGCAAAAGAATTGCTGGTAAAAGCGAAAGCAAAAGGCGTGAATATTCACTTGCCGGTGGATAGCGTAGTTGCCGACAAATTTGCTGCGGATGCTGATACTAAAATAGCGGACAATACCGACATACCTGATGGATGGATGGGATTGGATATCGGCCCTAAAGCTATTGAAGCTTTCAAAGCGGTGGTATTGAAATCCAAAACTATTTTATGGAACGGACCTATGGGTGTATTTGAAATGGATAAATTCCAAGCGGGCACCAAGGCTATTGCAGACTCTGTAAAAGATGCTACGCAAAATGGCGCGTATAGCCTTGTGGGCGGCGGCGACAGCGTTGCTGCGGTTAATAAATTTGGCTATACCAATGACGTAAGCTATGTATCTACCGGTGGGGGTGCTATGTTGGAGTTCTTTGAGGGTAAAGAATTGCCGGGTATTGCTGCAATTAATAAAAAGAATTTTTAGCTGAAATATATTGAAAACAGCCGCAGCATGGAGCTGCGGCTGTTTCGCTTTTACAACACGTTGTTGCAAATCTCCTTGTCGACAACTTGTATTTCTTAAACCGCTGAGCTGCGCAAAGCCTTTCGCAAAGAAACGCAGAGCAACTCTGGTCTCTTTTACTTTGCGAACACTCCGTGGTCTCTGCGGTTAAAACAAAATATGTTTTACTGCCTCAACTATTTCACTATTGGCAAATACTTACGCCAGTTGTCAATAATAATCCAGATTAGAATTACCCAGATAATCAGTGCCATGACGAGCCCATCGGGCGCGACAAGTATATGCGTGAGCAATATACCCACCATTACCGGAAAAATAACTAAAGCACCCAGTGCCCTCGTCTTGGGAATCAGGATGAGCAAGCCGCCTAATATTTCAACTATTGCCAGCAGCGGCATCAGCCACGATATCTCTACCATAGCAGCACTATCCTTTACAACTTCCTCCGGCATACTAGCCGGCATCGGCATATAATTCAGAAACTTGTTCAGTCCGCCATTAACAAGCAATAGCGCAAACAAGGAGAACACGATGGTTTTTACTATTTTCATTTTATTTGATTTTAGAAGTACAAATTAAACAATTTAACCATAAAACAAACAACAATAATCTCTATTATTTCAATCGCTCAAGTTTTCCCTTTCGCTTCACCAGGTTTTTATAATCCCATTGAATATCCTGCGATTTAGACAACCATCTATTTACCTCATCGCTATTAATAGCAGCAACATCCGTGTAAAAGATAGATGCATCTTTGAATTTTTCTCCACGCACATTCAACGCAGCTTCGTCAAAATCTGCACCGCTCCAAAACATCAGACGGATACCGGCTTTCTGCTTGCTATACCCTACTATCGGATTGCCATCGATAAACCAGACCGGATGTCCATGCCACACCTTGCTTTCCGCTTCGGGCAATGCGCTATTGATGAGCGCGGCTAATGCTTCACAAATAGCGCCGTCATTGGCTTCCAGCGCGCTGTGGTAGTCTTCGATGTTCTTACTTGTTGTTCTTTCCATTGTAGATTTATTGTTGTGTACTTACCGACCACATATTGCCGGCAAAATCTTTGAACGTACCGCGTTTATCCGGGTCGCCACTGGTTTTAGGTTCGTCCATTAATTCGCAGCCTAAGTCTATTGCCTTTTTAAATGTAGCATCGACATCCGGCACATATACATGCATCACAATAGGCTGCTGCGGATACCGTGCCGTAGCTTCGCTCAGCATAATTACCGAATCATCTATTTTCATCTCAGCATGCATGATGCTACCATCCGGATTGTCAAAACGCCTGGTTACCTCCGCATCAAAAATATTTTGAATCAGCGTAATAAATCGCTCCGCATCTTTTACAATAAAGTACGGCGATACTGAATTGTAGCCCTCCGGCTTGAAATTGTTGCTCATAAACTTACAGGTTATTGATTAGGAAAATATTGCTATTTTAATTTCAACAGCAGTTCGTCCAACTGGTTCAATCCCATTGTGAACCCCTCTTTGAAGCCCATTTCAATAATTTTTTCCAGCGTCTCCAGCGAGGCCACAGAAATAGTGATGTCGACCGTGGTTTTACCGTTTGCTTCTGTAAAAACATTGTCCCACTGCATGCGGTCGAAGCTGGTATTGATATTGCCGGCTTCATCGCAAAAAGCATCTTGTCCGGCATAGCTTTGCTCTGCCACAATTTTTTCGTAGTCGAAGCGTGCCCAATGCGTTTCATTTTCGGGTCCCACCATCGCATATAGCCAATGCCCGCCCTCTTTGAAATCCAATGTCTTGGTTTTGTTTTGAAAAGGCTGTGGCGCCCACCATTGGTCCAGCAATTCGGCTGTGGTCCAGGCTTTCCACACAAGATTTTTGCCTGCGGCAAATTCGCGTTTTACAAAAATGGTGTTGTTTTCTTTGTTGACCTTGAAGTCAAATAATAGGTTGCTGTTCATGTCGCTTTTATTTAATGGTTATTAAAAATAGTTATTATTTCATGCCGGCAAGCAAGTCGTCTAATTGATTGAATTTGGTTTCCCATATCTTTCTGAACTGCTCCAGCCATTTATCTATCTGTTTCATTTTTTCTATTTCGAGTGTGTAATATATGGTGCGTCCCTGTTGCTCCGGCTTTACCAGTTCACATTCCTGTAAGATGCGCAAGTGCTTGGAAATAGCCTGCCGCGATGAATCAAAATGTTCTGCTATCGCATTAGGCGTCATAGCCTGCAATGCTATTAATGTAAGAATAGCGCGCCTTGTGGGGTCAGCAATCGCCTGAAAAATATCTCTCCTCGTTTCCATAATCTTAATTAAGCAACCATTTGATTGCAAATATACATGCAACCATTTAGTTTCACAAATATTTTTTTTAGCCGCAGGCAAATGAATTTTAAAACCGTTCTATTAAATCAAGAAGTAAATCTGAATTTCTATCAGAATATAATTGGCTATTAACCTGCAAAAAAGCAGTGCTGTGCGCAAATGCATTTCTCATTTTCGATTAAAAGATTTAATTTGCACGCCAAAACATACAAGCTATTATGACACTTAATTTACTCGGCGCCGGATATCAAATGGGCAATACAATTGGCGTTGCTTCCGCATGGTTTTTTGTTATTCTGTTTTCCATCGTTTGGATATGGGTGATGTTCAAATACCTTGATACATCTGACCTGAAATAATAAAACGCTATTTTATTCTTACCATATTTCAATGAATAAATCTTCGGAGCATATTGCTCAGATAAGACAGGATTACCGCATGGCATCGCTCGATGAAGAACAGGCCGGCGATAATCCTGTTTCTTTTTTCCAGACATGGTTTGCCCAGGCTGAGGCCGCTGGTGTTACCGAAGTTAATGCGATGACCCTGGCTACGGTGGATGCGCAGCATCTTCCACATGCGCGCATTGTGTTGCTGAAAGGTATTGAGCAGGGTAATTTTGTTTTCTATACAAATTACGGCAGTGCAAAAGGCAGGCAGATTGAAGCCAATGCACACGCGGCTTTGGTATTTTTCTGGAAAGAAATTGAAAGGCAGGTACGCATCGAGGGCATACTCGAAAAAGTAAGCGAGGCAGCTTCGGACGAGTATTTTGCTATGCGTCCTAAAGGCAGCCAGATAGGCGCTATTGCTTCGCCACAAAGTCAGCGCATCGATAGCAGGTCTATTCTGGAGCACAATACTAAAATGCTGGAAGAGAAATTTGAAAATGCTGCGGTAATTCGTCCGGAGCATTGGGGCGGCTACCAGTTAAAGCCTACGCTGATTGAATTTTGGCAAGGCCGCAGCAGCAGGCTGCACGATCGCATCGTATTCGAAAAAGAACAAAATGAATGGCTGCGCTATCGCGTGGCACCTTAATATAGCCTATTTCAAAGGCAGCAATATTTCTCTGTATCCAATACAGACCAACAACATTATACCATGGCTATTATAGATTTCATTTTACATATCGACCAGCATCTCGCAGCTTTTTTACAAGACTACGGCGGCTGGGTTTATCTTATTTTATTCGCTATTATTTTTGTGGAAACCGGTGTAGTAATCATGCCTTTCCTGCCGGGCGATTCGCTGCTATTTGCCGCGGGTATGCTCGCTGCACAATACCCGGAGTCGTTGAATGTCTTGTACGTAATTCTGTTGCTGATTGTCGCGGCTTTCCTGGGCGATACGGCCAACTATTTTATAGGCAAATACTTTGGCGAAAGGGCTTTGCGGATAAAGATATTCGGAAGAAACTTTGTGAAACAAGAACATATAGACAAGACACATGGCTTCTTCGAAAAATACGGCGCCACTACTATTATCATCGCGCGCTTTGTACCTTTTGTGCGCACGTTGGCACCTTTCGTAGCCGGTGTAGGTCACATGAAATACCGTACTTTTTTAAGCTATAATCTTATTGGCGCTTTAGTATGGGTAATAGGCCTTACACTTGCGGGCTATTTCCTCGGACAAATTGAAATCATCCGCAATAATTTTGAAAAAGTAGTATTGCTCATTATCTTCATTTCTATTGTGCCTATTATCGTTTCTATCATTAAGAATAAGATGCAGAAGAAACAAGCGCCGCTTGAAGTGCCGGAGATTGATAAAGAAGAAATGCAATAATCATTGCCCTATTTACCGCAAAATATTTACAACAGATGAAATCTCTGTTCACACAGAAACAACTGCAGATTACCATAGAGCGACTGGCGCATCAGTTGATCGAAAATCATCTTGATTTTTCGGATACGGTGCTGATTGGTATGCAGCCGCGTGGCGTCTATTTATCCGATAGAATCCATAAGAAATTGCAGGAGCTGATTCCCAATGTGCGCATCGATTATGGCAAACTGGATATTACCTTTTACCGCGATGACTTTAACACGCCGGGAGAATTGCATATACCTGTAGAAACCGATATTAAATTTTCTATTGAGGGCAAAAATGTAGTGCTGATCGATGATGTGCTGTACACCGGTCGCACCATCCGCTCCGGCCTTGCTGCCCTGCTTGATTTTGGCCGACCAAAACATGTAGAACTGCTGGTATTAATAGACCGCCGCTTTACGCGCGAACTGCCTATACAGCCTGATTATACAGGCATGAATGTAGATTCGGTGGCTGCGCAAAGGGTAAAAGTACTGTGGAAAGAGAAAGACAAAAAGGATGAAGTTGTAATGATTTAATGAACCACAATACGACTCCCTCCAATTATTAAACAAACAAAAGCGCGTACATAAATTGTCACTATCCGTTAAACACCTGTTGGGTATCAAAGATTTGAAACCGGAAGATATAGACCTTATCTTTCGAACAGCTGATAATTTTAAAGAAGTGTTGCAAAGGCCTATTAAAAAGGTGCCCACACTTCGTGACACAACTATTGTCAATCTATTTTACGAAAATTCCACGCGAACGCGCATCTCTTTTGAGCTGGCAGAAAAACGCCTGAGTGCCGACACGATTAATTTTACCGCATCGGGCAGCTCGGTATCAAAAGGCGAAACCCTGATTGATACGGCCAACAATATCCTCTCCATGAAAGTGGATATGGTAGTGATGCGCCACTCGGCAAGCGGAGCGCCACACTTCCTGGCCAATCATATCAACGCCAGTATTATCAATGCCGGCGATGGTATTAACGAGCATCCTACGCAAGCCTTGCTCGATGGCTTTTCTATCAGAGAAAAATTAGGCAACCTAAAAGGCAAAAAAGTAGCGCTGCTGGGCGACGTAATGCACTCGCGCGTTGCGATGAGCAATATGTATCTGCTCAAGAAAATGGGTGCTGAAGTAGTGGTGTGCGGTCCACCTACACTAATACCAAAGCATATAGAAGCAATGGGCGTAAATGTATCGTACAACGTGCAGGAAACGCTGGAATGGTGCGATGTGGCGAATGTATTGCGCATTCAACTGGAGCGCCAGAACAAGCCGCTATTTTCTTCGCTGCGCGAATATTCGCTCTATTACGGTGTGAATAAAAAAATGCTGGATAGCCTCAAAAAAGACATCATCATTATGCACCCCGGCCCTATTAATCGCGGCGTAGAACTGAGCAGCGATGCAGCAGATAGCAAAAACTCCATCATCCTCGACCAGGTTCAAAATGGTGTAGCCGTGCGCATGGCAGTACTCTATTTATTGGCTGGAAAAAAGGATGAGATTAGTTAAACTGATATTTTGAGAATAGATAAAAAACGCCTGCTGTTATAGCAGGCGTTTTTTGTTTTATTGCTGTGCGTAAGAGACCGCTTGCCGCGGGAACATGTTGGAGAATATGCCGAGCTGGTTTCTAAAAGACATTGCGTTTGTTACTGTTAGCACAACACTATATCACAATTTTTCATAGTTGCAAAAAATGGCATAATTAAATACGAAATTTTCCTAAATTCACTTAGCTTTATCTTTAATAAACAACACATACCTGTAAGAAAAATTCGTAAAGGAGTTCGGCATTATGGGTAATTAATATTACAATGACAGATATAAACCAACTTCTAAGCAGTTTAAAAACGACACCCTCTGAAAATCTCGAAAGTGAGTCTATTGAATTTAAAAACTATCGTAATTCGAATTCGTTTTACAATTCAAAAGAGCTAAGTGATGAAATAAGCGCATTTGCAAATAAAAATGGCGGTAAAATAATTATTGGAGTTAAAGACAGTAGTGAAATAAAAAGCAATCAATACATAGACCAGCTTTGTGGCTTTGAAGCTATAGATTTAGATGTCGCGAAAGAAAGAATAAACGGAAAGTTGAAACCAAAAATTGACTTGAAATTTGCCTATTATCGGTTTGAAAATAAAGATTACTTGATAATATCAGTTCCTAACATTAGGCATTCTCTCGTTAGTACATCATCTGGAAAAGTTTACATACGAGAAGGAAAATCCAGCGTCCCAGCTGAGCCTTACCAAATACAGGATTTAGTCAATAGTCTACAGACTTACGACTGGAGTAGCCAAGAAGTAAATGAAGTAGATGCATTAGACTTATTGAACAACCAAGCTTTGTCAGAAGCCAAGATTGATTTTGCAACAAGACGAAAAATAAACATAGATGACTTATCCGATACTGCCTTTTTAGAAAGTATAAGTGCAACAAAAAATGGCATTTTGACTTTTTCAGGTATTTTATTTTTAGGTAAAGAAGAAACAATTGAAAAATATTTGGGCAACTATGAATATAGATTCTCTTGGAGAACCAATAATGGAAATTTAATAATTAATGAGGTTTGGAATGAATGCGTATGGAACTCAATAAAAAAAGCTAAAGAGCATTTTAATGTATGTAACCAAAAGCAAAACATATCCTACAATGGCCAGGACTATGATTTAACGCCTCTAGACGAACAAGCTTTTCATGAAGCAGTATTGAACGCTGTTGTGCATAGGGACTATGCAATAGATGGGATGATTACGATTAATTACAAGGGAGACGAACTAATAATCACAAATCCAGGTAAATTTTACGGGGGAGTAACTGAAGAAAACATATCATATCATGAGCCACGACACCGTAATAAGACTTTGGCAAAACTACTAATGGCATTTCAGCTTGTGGACAGAGCTGGTATGGGCGTTTTAAGAATAAGTCTTAATTCGTTAAAATACGGCCGAGACTTTCCAATTTGGAAAGAGAGTTTGTCAAGTATTGAAGTAAGAATGCCTGCGGAATACATTAAACCTTCAATATTTATCTTGACACAAAAAAAGATCACAGATTGTAGTTTAACTGAGCTCTTCATCTTAAACAAATTGCATGAGGTCGGGAGCGTGAGTATTAATGAAATTGAGAAAGATTTAAAAAAAGTGTTCAAAGAGCCCTGGACTGAAATTGAAAAAGCAATTAATAGGGAAAGCATGAAACAATTTATACATTTGAAAGGCAACAACGATGGAGTTTTTATCACTACCACCAGCATTGGTAATATTTGGTTAGATATACCAAATCCATTTAAGGAAGCTGTGAATAGTGAAAAACATGTAAAACTATTTTTACACCTGAAGAAATACAAGACCGCAAACAATGAGTCAATTAAAAGTCTCTTGCAGTTTTCAAGAGCAAGCGTAACTTCTAATTTTTTGGCAAAATTAAAGTATGCAAAGAATACAGGGAGGAGTAGGACTAGCCAATGGAGCTTAAAGTGACCGGATAGATTGCGGCACGAATCCCCACGCTGGCGCATTCTATGTTAAAAACAAAGCAAGTTATGCAGCAAATTTTTGAGTATTAACAAAAGGCGTACCTCTGTTTATAACAGCAAATGCACGTGCTACCAATTTGCATCTTATAGCGTT
>PJTT01000158.1_pt1 | contig 109864 bp, 97 predicted proteins | sample 1512261 | NCBI WGS metagenome assembly PJTT01 (sample SAMN08177685, study PRJNA422409) | Soil metagenome, whole genome shotgun sequencing project. | isolation source: Soil (2) enriched on wood chips | place: USA: Madison | collected 2015-01-15 | reverse complement strand
TGAGAATTTTTGCTTGTGTACATAATAAACGATTTTATGAAAAAAACTACCAATATAATTTGCTAAAACCATAGAAATCGACGCAACGAAAGCTCAATCAAGGGAGGAACGCTGGTAACAAAAAAAAATTATGCTTTATCAGGCTTTAAAGTCCCTTTAGGGATTTAGGGTTGATAGTAGTAATGCTGATCGAAACATAAAATACTTATACTGAATAAAACGCTATCTAAGCCCCTCCTTCGGAGGTTCACGAAGGGAAGTAACGAAGTTAGGGGGAGGCCGGTATTAAACCGCTGCTGAAACTTGTTTTTTGCCTTCCAGTTTATGCGCTAATTGTTCCACCAGTTTATTATCTTTTTCGGTGGCTTGTTGCATGTTTTTTGGAAAAATAGAAATACCGTGGTACACATTGTATTGCAAACGCAACTCGTGGCCTTTGTATTTAAAGTCCCAGTTGGCGCCGTCAAAATCGTCCTGTTTGTGGTGAAATTTAACGCTAAAGTTTTTGTGCAATAAATGTGCGGCTTGCTGAAAAGCAAGCAGACTGCCGGATTCGTGAATGACTGCCTCGGTGCATCCAAGGTCGTATCGTAGGGTGAAGTTCATAAAAAATATTTAAGTAGGGTTTAATGGCTTACTATAAAATGACAGGGAGAAGGGTGCAAAGGCTGCACGGTAACAATTTATTAACCTCTAAACTTGGCCTTGCGGGCTTTTTTTGACTCTTTTGCGTTTAAATCGCCTGCGGCAAGTCGTTCGGCACCAATGTTACGGCCATCTGTGGGGCAACCCTTGCCCTTGCGAAACAAGGAGCAACCTGATAATAACATCAGGCAACAGACCAGGGATAATATGAAGAAGTTTGACTTTTTCAAGGGTACGTGTACTAAAACTAGAACGAAACTAATAAGAATAAATTGTACTTGCAAGTACTTAGGGGAATAACATTTCCTAACCCCTTCGTCAGGCTCAGGGTGACAAAAACTTGTTCTGTCAGGCTGAACTTGACGAAGCCGTTTGGGTTAATGATTACCCGTAGATAAAGCAGATTTAGTTACGCAGATTTGCACTGATTAGGCTTTAATTTGCGCAAATCTGCGTTGCTTTCATTTGCGTAATCAGCGGGGAAAATATTTATTTAAACCACCCAGCGTATTTAATATAATTTTCGGCAATGCGGTTTATTTCGCCATGTATTAACTCCTGCGAAATATCTTTTACTTTTTTGGCAGGCACACCAGCGTAAATGCTACCGGCTTCGCAAATAGTGTTTTCTAAAACTACGGCACCGGCTGCAATAATGGTATTGCTGTGTACCACCACGTTATCCATCACAATAGCACCCATGCCAATTAACACATTATCATGCACCGTGCAGCCATGTACAATAGCGTTGTGACCAATAGATACATTGTTGCCAATGGTAGTGCCGTATTTTTGGTAAGTGCAATGGATGCAAGCACCGTCCTGCACATTTACTTTATTGCCCAGTTTAATAAAATTAACATCGCCACGTACAACGGTGTTAAACCAAAACGAACATTGGTCGCCTGCTATAACATCGCCAACAATGGTTGCGTTAGGCGCAATAAAATTATCAGCACCAAATTGCGGACTTTTATCATTAACAGGCAGTATAACCGGCATACAGTATTTGTTTAAACCTGCAATATAACACAAAAGCGGTTGCTTCATTAGCACATCAGCACATTATCAAATTGGCTCAATTGGTTATATTTCTTTCCTTTGCAAAAACAGGAACCAGTGAATCAGCGACAGTTATTTTTACAACACGTAGCCCAAACATCTCCCGAGCCATTAGCATTAGAAATTACAAAAGCCGAAGGCGCCTTGCTTTTTACTGCCGATGGCAAACCACATATTGATTTAATTGGTGGCATTAGCGTAGCCAATGTTGGCCATCGTCACCCCAAAGTAGTAGCGGCCATACAAAAACAGTTAGATGCCTATATGCACATTATGGTGTATGGCGAGTTGGTGCAAACGCCACAGGTACAATATGCAACTTTACTTACACAACATTTACCTGATAGTTTAAACAGTGTGTACTTTACTAACTCCGGTGCCGAAGCTATTGAAGGCGCCATGAAGTTGAGTAAACGTTATACCGGCCGCCATAAAATTATAGCCTGTAATTTTTCGTACCACGGTTCCACACAAGGCGCATTAAGTTTGTTGGGCGATGAATATTGGCGTAGCGCTTACCGTCCGTTGTTGCCCGGCATTACACATGTTAACTACAACACACAAGAAGCTATTGATGCCATCGATAATCAAACGGCTTGCATTATTATTGAAACCATACAAGCCGAAGGCGGTGTAAAACCACCCACTGCAAAATGGTTGCAGGATCTGCGAAAAAAATGTAACCAAACAGGTGCGCTGTTGGTGTTAGATGAAGTGCAGGCCGGCTTTGGTCGCACCGGAAAATTATGGGGCTTTGAAAATTTTGATATAGTGCCAGATATTTTAGTTTTAGGCAAAGCATTAGGTGGCGGCATGCCGCTGGGAGCTTTTGTTGCCAATAAAAATATCATGGATAGTTTTACGGCAAACCCTGTGCTGGGCCATATTACCACCTTTGGTGGTCACCCGGTTTGTTGTGCCGCAGGCATGGCAGCCATGCAGGCTTTGCTGGACGAAAACATGATGGCGCAGGTAAAAGAAAAAGAGCAATTATTTGTATCCTTGTTACAACATATCGGTATTGTAGCCGTGCACCATTATGGTTTGTGGCTGGCGGTGGAGTTTGATAGTTTTGCCACCAACAAACGGGTAATTGATGCCTGTATTGAAAACGGCGTTTTTTCCGATTGGTTTTTATTTGCAGCCAATTGCCTGCGCATTTCGCCGCCATTGGTAATTACAAACGAACAAATTAAACAAGCCTGCGAGGTAATATTGGCGGCTATTTAATTTTTTGTTACCAGCGTCCCACCCTTGATTGAACTTTCGTTGCGTCGCACTCTTGTGCACCTGTAACTTTACTCAGCATTGTGCAAGGTGCACCCCGACTCGTCGGCGGTGCTGCATCAATTCTATTGGGCATTATGCAGTACTCCGTGTTTTAATCGAGGTGTGCCAATTATATTCAGCATTTGATAATACGTCTCATTATATTGAGGTTGTTCCTCCCTCTCCTTCAGGAGAGAGCTGGGCTGAGGTTCTTCATTGTCACATTTTCAAATCACCAAATTTTCAAATTGTTTTATTAACTGTTTTCTTAGTAATTTACCTGCAAATGAAACAACTGGAAGCATCTTACGATGTGGTAATTATTGGCGCAGGTGTTGGCGGATTAACCGCTGCCGCACTATTAAGTAAAGCCGGGCTTTCAGTTTGTGTATTAGAAAAAGAACCACATGCCGGTGGTTACCTTGCTGGCTTCCGTCGTAAAGACTTTATTTTTGATACTGCCATACATTGGTTAAACCAATACGGCCCAACGGGCATTGTTACCAAATTATTTGATGCACTTGGCTCCGATCATCCTACAGCGGTTACACAACAATGTATTCGCCGTTATAAGGGTAAAGGTTTTAATTACCTGCTTACTAAAAACCCCGATGAGTTAAGGGATACCTTAATAAATGATTTTCCGCACGAGCAAAAGGGATTAATAAAGTTTTTTGCCAAGGCAAAACGCATTGGTTGGTCGCTTACACAGCTAAACAGCATTTTTAAAGCCAACGATATTTTAACTTTTAAGCAAAAGCTGTTAAGTAAAATACAGTTGTTGCGTATTATATTTCCCTTCATTCCATTGGTGGGTTATAGTGGCGAAAAAGGGGTAAAGCGAGGGTTAAAAAGTTACTTTAAAGATGAACGTTTACATAAAATGTTCGCATCGGAAACCGAAATAATTGGTTGTATGGTGCCCATTGGTTGGTCCTATCAACACGATTTTCAAAGTCCGCCAAAGGGTGGGGGACAAGTAATACCCGAGTGGTTGCAATATGTAGTTAATTATTACAATAACCAGGTGTTTACAAATTGTTCTGTAAGTCAGGTGTTAATAGAAGATCAGGTGGTAAAAGGCGTAGCTTTTAATCACCGTGGAAAAGATTATACCGTTAACAGTAAATATGTAATTGCTGCCTGCGATATTGAAACTTTGTACGAGCATATGTTGCCGGTACATGCCGTATCAAATAAACTAAAAAGCAAATTAAAAAATGCGCAACTGTATAGTTCATCTGTAACAATATCCATTGCGTTAGACTGTACCGCAGAGTCATTAGGTTTTGGTGAGGAGCTGGTGCATTTGGTAGATGAAACCATTCCGTTTAGCGAACATCATAATGGCAATCCGCAAACATCGGAGATAAGTATTCTAGCACCATCCGTAAGAGATAAATCCATGGCACCCGAAGGTTGCGGCACGTTAACCTTGTTTATGCCGGCCTATATGCATTACGAAAATGATTGGTTGACTACAAAAGATGAACAAGGTAATATTATCAGAGGCGATGCCTACAAAAAACTGAAAGACGATATTGCACAAGTAATTATTAAACGTATTGATAAATACCTGGCACCGGGTTTATGCCAACACATACTCTTTTACGATGTTGCCACACCCGTTACACACTGGCGTTACACCGGTAATAAAAACGGCACCATGATGGGAGCCAAACCCGGCAAACAAAACATGCAAAACAATATTGCCCATTACCAAACGCCGGTTAAAAATTTATTATTAGGCGGGCATTGGGCTGAGTTAGGCGGCGGTGTGCCCATTGCTGTAAAGGCAGGTTTTAATTCCGCACAATTAATATTAAAAAAAGAAAACGAAGCGGCCTTTAAAAACATGTGTAATTATATTGACGGAAAAATTTCTATTACACAATTACAACAACAAGCATGTTTTAAACCTTATGATAACTCCTGGGTGCAAAAGTTAACACCTGCGGAAAGGAAGCGAAATAGGGATACAAGTGCTGCTACTTCGGAAGTGACGAAAGCGTAGTTGTTGTGGGGCGGTAATATTATTCAATTTTTATGGTAAAAATTATCGGCTTTTTTGCTTCATAAAAATTCTTACATCGCAGCCGAGTCTCACGCAGTGGACTCGGCGTAAGCTATAATAATTATTACAAAAAACGCTGAGTCCAGAGCCAACACACATAGCTATGCCTGAGACTCAGCTTGGAAGTAAAGAAATGGATAAATCCATTAGTAAAGTATTGTTTTTTACATAGCCCACGGTTTAAACCGTGGGCTATATAAATTGTAAATATGCCTTAACCGTTTTAACGGTTTAAAAAAAATGTCACCTCTCATCCATGTTTCACGCAACATACTCGGCGTAAGTAACAACAGTTATTACAACAAACGCTGAGTCCAGAGCCAACACACTTAGCTATGCCTGAGACTTAGTTGGGAAGTATTATAAGAATTTGTCAGGCTGAGCTTGACGAAGCCCGCTGAGAACTTTCATTATACTGCGTAGCCCTTCGTCAAGCTCAGGGTGACAAAAACCAAAGCAAAAAAACGACCACCGCATAACACGATGCTGATTAGCGATATGCTGTACAAGAGTGCGACGCAAGGGACGATGATTAGTATTACTGCTGCCGACAACCAAATTAAATTGCTACATCTTTAGCAACCTTCTGCTAAAACAAATGTTATTTTACCAATAACACAACAATTAAAAAATTACTAGCGGCTAATGCTACGTATATTTGCCAGCTTTAAATACATACTGTTTGTCCGGAGCTAAGAAAAAAACATTTGATATTACACACCTGCGCAGGGTGTTTGGTTATGCTGCGCCATATAAACGAAAATTTTATACTTCGGTTATTATGGCCATTATGCTGGCATTAATTACACCGGTGCGTCCTTACCTTATTCAGCTTACGGTTGATAATCATATTGTTAATGGTGTTGCTGATAAGGTTATACTTATCACCATTATTCAGATAGGTTTATTGTTATTGGAAACGGCCATGCGTTTTGTTTTTTCATTTACTACGGCATGGTTGGGTCAGGCGGTGGTAAAAGATATTCGTGTAGCCACTTACAAAAAAGTATTAAACCTTAACCTGCGCCAGTTTGATACCACGCCTATTGGCACTTTAACTACCCGCACTATAAACGATATAGAATCCATCAATGATATTTTTGCTGATGGGTTGGTGCCGATTATAACTGACTTATTATCTATTGTATGTGTGTTGGGTTATATGTTTTGGGTAGATTGGCAACTGACGTTGATTGCACTGATTCCTTTCCCGATTATTATTATTGGTACTTATTATTTTAGAAAGAGCATTAATAAATCGTTTTTAAAAGTACGTAACGCAGTAGCGGCACTTAACAGTTTTGTGCAGGAGCATTTAACGGGCATGCAGGTAGTGCAGGCTTTTGCAATAGAAAATAAAGAGTTTAAAAAGTTTGATAGTATTAATAAAGAACATCGCAACGCTAACATTAAAGGCATATTAGCGTATTCCATTTTTTTTCCGTTGATAGAAATTGTGCTGGCACTTTCCACAGCTTTATTGGTTTGGTGGCTGGCCAGCGAGAGTTTAAGGTTGCAGGAAAGTCAGCAAGGCACCATGGTAGCTTTTATACTCTGTTTAAATTTATTGTTTAGGCCATTACGTTTTATTGCCGATAAATTTAATGTACTGCAAATGGGCATTATTGCCAGCGAAAGGGTGTTTAAAGTGTTGGATAATGCGGATGTAACTACGGATGATAAAGATGTGAAAACCGATTTACCACAACGTTTAACAGGTAGTATTTCTTTTAAGCAGGTTACGTTTGGGTATGTGCCCGATAGTAAAGTATTGGATGATGTTTCTTTTGAAGTAAAACCCGGAGAAACCGTGGCCATTGTGGGACATACGGGCAGTGGCAAAACCACCATTATTAGTTTACTTAACCGTTTATACGCTATTAACCAGGGCGAAATAGCTATTGACGATACCAATATTAACCGTTACCCTTTAAACTACCTGCGTAAAAATATTGCGGTGGTTTTGCAGGATGTATTTTTGTTTTCGGGTTCGGTAATGGATAATATAACCCTGCGTGACCCGCAAATTACCCGTGAACAGGTAATAGAAGCCGCTAAGCATATTAATATGCATGAATTTATTATGCAATTACCCGGTGGATACGATTTTGAGGTAAAGGAAAGGGGCAGTACATTATCGTTAGGCCAACGCCAGTTACTATCTTTTATCAGGGCCATTTTATACAACCCTTCCATTTTAATTCTGGACGAAGCCACTTCGTCCATTGATACGGAAAGTGAGCTTTTGATACAAAACGCCATTGATACCTTGGTAAAAGGTCGTACTTCTATTGTTATTGCGCATAGGTTATCAACCATTCGCAAAGCCGATAAAATCATTGTGTTAGATCGTGGCCGTGTGGTAGAAATGGGCAATCACCGGGAATTATTGCGGGAAAATGGCTTTTATGCCCGTTTATACGAAACCCAGTTTGAAAAGCAGGAAGAGGCGGGATAAACGCTATTTCAAGCTTGCATTTTGCTTTTTTATATTTATTAGGTAAATTTCAGACACTAAAAACCTTCCTTTTAGTAAATTTTTTTTAGCTGCAACCAACTAAAACCATGAGGCACTTAACTGTTTTATTACTGGTTATTTCTCCACTACTCCTATTTTCTCAGGATTTTACTAAAAATGTAGGTGTAATTGAACTGCAATCTATTAGGCATAATTATATTCTGGACAATAAGGATAATCCAACTAAGCAAATTGACAATAAGGCAAAACACCCATTTGAAAAAGCGTTCTATGATAAGGATGGCCGGGTGTTAAGGACAATTTATTATGGTGATATGCATAATGAAAACTTACAGGAAGTTGATTATATACATGACTATACTTACGAAGGGAATATCAGAACCCGAACTCAATTCAGGTTTTCAAAAACAAATAATGCGTTTTATATAAAAGAAATTTTAAAAACAACATTTAATAAAACTGGGCAAAAATTAACTGACTCAACCTTTTATATTAACCCCGACTCAGCTTCATTTTTTAGGTTAAACCTGGGCCACCGGAGTAAAACATTTATTGCATACAAGTATTTAACTAACCCTAATCAACGTCAAGCCATTTACGGGGTGGGTGATAGTATTATTCAGGAGTACGACTCGTTTGGACGCTTAAAAGCTGAAAAACAAATATGGGGCGGCAAATTATGGTGGGAGTGGGATAGCTATTTTATAGAAAATCAACGAGTTGGCAAGTTTCAGACATTTTACAAAAGAGATGACAACTACACTAGAAATACTTTTGATTGGTTTAATAACGACAGCATACTTGTTTTAAGCGAGATAAAATATCCTGAGAAGCCGGAGTTAAATAAAAAGGAAGTATATACTTTATTTAAAAATGGGCTAAAAAAACAGACTGATTACTACGAAATGAATCAGGACGAAACCAATTATATACTTACTTCCTTTATAAAGCATAAGATTAAAACCAAAGTGCCACTAACTAAAGAAGTAGTTAAAAATATGATGAACTCGGATTAATCAGCCTTTATTAAAATGTTCATTTTAAAATACTTGTGCCCATAAAAACTTACGGCTAATTCATATTATACATTTAAAATGACGGATATAGGCTTCTATTATCGGCCGTATATTAATAATAATAGAATACCAACATCAAGACATTTTAGATAATAACCCACCCGATTCCTGATTTTTTCCCAAATTCAAAACCTTAAATCATTGTTTTGACGGCAAGCTCCTTATCTTTGCGCCAAATTTCAGAACGGTATGACCTCAGGAAGACTTAAATCCTTTTCTATAGCGGCTTTCAGCCTTTTTTGCGTGTTAATTTCATTTACAGCAAAAGCAGGCGGTGGCGGCGAAGAAGGTGGAAAATTTGACGCTGGTAAAGCCATGTTGGATCACATTGCGGATGCACATGAGTTTCATTTCTTTTCTGTAGGCGACTTTCACGCTACTTTACCGCTTCCTGTAATCCTTTACTCACCACAACGTGGGTTAAGTGTTTTCATGTCATCTAACTTTCACCATGGCCACGAAGACTACAAAGGTTACCGCATGGTAGGCCACGATATTGTAGCCGTAAACGAAGCCGGTGTTGTTGATGAAACCGTAACAGTGCTGGATTTCTCTATCACCAAAAACGTAGCCCAAATGATTTTGGCCTTGGTGGTACTTTTCTTCTTGTTAAAATCAGTGGCCAATAAATACAAAACCGGACAAGGTGTAACCTCTGCCCCCAAAGGTTTTCAAAACGCTATCGAGCCGGTGGTTATGTTTGTACGTGACGATATTGCAAAACCCAACCTGCACCACAAAGCAAACAGGTATTTGCCGTACTTATTAACCCTATTCTTCTTCATTCTTATTAATAACATATTTGGTTTATTACCCGGTGCGGCAAACGTAACAGGTAATATCGCCTTCACTTTGGTATTAGGTTTAATATCATTAGTAGTTATTTTATTCAGCACCAACAAACATTTCTGGGGCCACGTATTCTGGTTTCCTGGTGTACCGGTGCCGGTTAAAATATTAATGTTACCGGTGGAGTTAATGGGTGTGTTTACCAAACCTTTCGCTTTAATAGTGCGTTTGTTCGCCAACATGACAGCGGGCCACATCATCATCTTAAGCTTCATCAGCTTAATATTCATCTTTGCCGAAATGAGCAAAGCGGCTGGTTTAGGTTTTGCGCCATTATCAATAGCGTTTGCGGTATTTATTTATGTAATCGAGGTGTTGGTAGCCTTTATTCAGGCGTACATTTTCACCAACCTTACAGCAGTATTTATCAGCCAGGCCATTGGCGATCATCATTATGAAGAAGACGTACATCATTAATTTGATGCACAAAACAAAGTAGTTATTTGATTTTTTTTGTTAACCGGCTGCAGGAATGCTAATCATCGTCCCTTGCGTCGCACACTTGTACAGCAGTAATGCTGTTCAACAGCAGACTCTTCGCAGCCATTAACGCAACAATATTGTACTCATCTATATACTATTACCTAAATACTATATACTGATTACTAAAAAGTTTTTTTAATTATAATAAAATCTCAATCATGGATTTAATGAACATCCTGTTGGAAGTTTCTGGTAGCTGGTCACATTTTGGTGGTGCTATTGGCGCAGGTTTAGCTGCAATCGGTGCTGGTTTTGGTATTGGCCAAATTGGTAAAGGTGCAACTGACGCTATCTCTCGTCAGCCAGAAGCTGCAAACGACATCCGTGGTGCTATGATCTTAACTGCTGCCTTCGTAGAGGGTGTTGCGTTATTTGCGGTAATTGCCGGTTTACTGGCTGTACTGAAATAATCATAGTACAACAACTTAGTGCTGTACCCAAGGCACAGGGCGGCGGGTACAGTTCTTTTTACAACAACAAAGCATAACGATACTAATTTATATTTTATGGGTTTATTAACTCCTTCACTTGGTTATTTTGTTTGGGCATTGGTTGCCTTTATCATCGTATTTCTTTTATTAAAAAAGTTTGCCTGGAAACCCATTCTTAAGTCATTAAACGAAAGGGAAACCAATATCAGCAACGCTATCGCATCTGCTGAAAAGGTAAAGGCTGAAATGGCGCAATTGCAAAACGAAAACGAAGCTTTATTAGCTAAAGCCCGTGAAGAAAGAGCGCAATTGCTAAAAGAAGCTCGTGACATGAAAGACAAAATCATTAACGAAGCTAAAGAGCAAGCCAAATTAGAAGCCAATAAAGTTATTGCCGAAGCACAAGCAGCTATTCAGGCACAAAAAATGGCTGCACTTACCGATGTTAAAAACCAAGTAGGTAAACTGGTAATTGAAGTAAGCGAAAAAGTATTAAGACAACAGTTAAGCGGCAACGGTGCACAAGAAGCACATATCCAAGGCTTGGTTGATACTTTAAAATTGAACTAATACAAACCTGCGTTAACAGTAGTTTTAATTAAAACCATTAGCTGCAATGTATAGCAGTTTGATTTTTTTAATTTTTACTTTTTAATTTTTACATTTCTATGCGCAATCCACGTCTCGCAACAAGATACGCCAAATCAATAGTTGATCTTGCTTTAGAACAAGGCCAGCTTGAACCGGTTTATGCCGATATGCAATGGTTGCAAAATGTTTGCAAAAGCAGCCGCGATTTTGCAAACCTGCTACGCAGTCCCATTATTAAAGCCGATAAAAAAAATAAAATTGTTGATGCGGTTATAGGCGAGCATGTATCGCCATTAACAAAAGCATTTATTACTTTATTAATTAACAAAGGCCGCGAAAAAAATTTGCAGGAAGTAGCCGGTGCCGTAATTACACAATACAAAGAGCACAAAGGCATACAAACAGTAATTTTAACTACTGCTACACCGGTAAGCGATGCTACCAAACAAGCCATTGTTAATAAAATTCAGGCAGATAGCAGCTATAAAAACATTGATATTGAAACCGTGGTTGACGATTCAATTATTGGTGGTTTTGTATTAAAAGCCGGCGATAAATTAATTGATGCAAGTATTGCTTACGATTTAAAAGCAATTGCACGTCAGTTTGAAAATAACGACTTTATTTATAAGGTTAGATAAACTACACCTTATTTTAAAATAATAAAAGGGTTTGTACTTACGTACAAACCCTTTTTGTTTTGATTGGCCATTGTATTATAATTTTTGATAATTGTTTTAGTTATATTTATGCAAACTCTCTCAACCAAACTACATTACAATGGCCGCCCCTCTTAAACAAGTTCTTTTAGTAGGACTTACGTTATTTGCGTACACCGCTTTTGCGCAAACTGCAACACCCATAACCTTAAACAATAGCATTGTAAAATGTTATACCGACGAAAACGAGGCTTTGTTACGGAAAAACAATCCAAATAAAGAAACCAATGCGCAGTTTGAAGCATGGATGAACAAAGCTATAGTCGAAAGAAAAAAACTACATGCAGGAGCAAGAGTACAAGCACAATACACTATCCCTGTTGTGTTTCATATTATTCATAATGGCGAGGCCGTGGGTACAAACCCTAACATAACTGCTGCGGCCGTTATGCAACAACTTAACCAGTTGAATAAAGATTTTGCCAACCATGCCGGTAGTAAATATGCTGTAGCGCAAAACTCAGAAATACAATTTGTATTGGCACAGTTTGATACATTGGGAAATGCCTTAACAGAGCCGGGTATTAGAAGAGTTAATCGTAACGCACCTCCTACTGGTGGTGCTTGGACAAATTATAATACGGCTAATGCCGGCGCCGGATGGTTAACCAGTTATATTGATGCGAACGTAAAACCCAGAACCATCTGGAATCCCAATCACTACCTAAACATATGGGTTATACCCCGTATAACGGCTGTAGGTGTTTCGGGTATTTTATTAGGTTATGCTACTTTTCCAGGTGGTACGTTGGCGGGGCTTCCAAGCGGAGAATCGGCCACTGGTTCGGGTGTGGTAATATATACACCTGTTGTTGGTAGTATGATAGCACCTTACGGAACTTGTACCGGCGCAGCATCTTACGGACGAGGCAGGACACTAACACATGAAGTGGGGCATTATTTAGGACTAAGACATATTTGGGGAGATAGTAATTGTGGAACTGATTATTGTAACGACACACCCACACATCAAACAGCTAACTCCGGCAAACCTACACACCCAAAAGCCAATAGCTGCGGCACTGCCGATGAAATGTTTGAGAACTACATGGACTATGTAGATGATGATGTAATGAACACGTTTACGCAGGACCAAATAGACCGAATGCAGGTAGTAATGGCAAACAGTACTTACCGCAATACTTTAAGCGGCTCTCCTGCCGGCGGTGTAACAAGCACGGCATCTAACAGAATATTTTTTACTAATTGTGGCAGAGCGGTAAGTTTTAATGAATTAGGAACCGAAGGCACATACCCAAGATACAAGGATATTAAAATAAGGCTGGAAGTAGAAAACCAAGCTACAGGTAATGCAACAGTCAACTTTGCAATAGCCGGTGCAAATCTTCATGGCTACCAATTATCGCAACCATCAGTAAATTTTGTAGCAGGCGAAACCTACAAAGAAATAATGTTAAGGGTATTTGATAATGCAGAAGATGAAGGAAACAGAACATGGACTATTAGTTATACCATTACCGGCACAGGCGTAAGCGTAGGAACAAATGCACAAACCTTTCAGGTTAACATACTGGATAATGATAAAGCAAATATTTCTAATAATAGGATAACCCTGATAAATCAGAATTTTGAAAGCGGAACTACAGGGTGGGGATATTTATCGAGCACAGGCACTACCAATTTATGGAGGGTAGGTGCTAACGGCGATGCAGGAGGTTCGGGTAATGCCGCATATATTTCGGGCAGTGCTGCGGAACCTTTTGTAAACACATACAATAAAGCAACTCCGGGTTTTGCGGTATTACGAACACCGCTTATAAATACTATTGGCTATTCCAATTTTAATATAAGGTTTAACTATAGGGTTGGCGGCGAAAATATTGATGATGTTGCATATGATTACGGCAGTTTGATGTATGCTAATATGGAAGCATCCACAACATTTTACGAGTTTAGCCCTAAGTATGCAAGCACAACTACTGCAGCGGTTGCGGCTCAACCAAGTATTTCTTTTAATGCAGATGCGCCATTTTATTTTGGTTTTGCCTGGGTTAATGATAATATAGATGGCAATGATCCGGGTTTTAATGTTGATGACATTTTATTAACTGCATTAGGCACACAGATAGAAACAGGAGCTTCAACCACGGAGTCGTATGATGTACGATCTAATACCATCAACAACTTTGTAAACCATGCCAATAACAGAATAATCGCAAAGCTTGAGGCTTCTTCGGTAGCAATTAATGGCTTAAAAGCTACTATTGTTTCAGCGGGTAATGGCAACACCGCCATTACAACCAATACCGGCAGTTATTTTAGAAGCAATAAAGTAATAACACTGGTACCGGCTAGCGCTAATACAAATGCAACCTACAGGGCTACTTTTTACTATACTACTGCTGAGTTAGCAGCCTGGCCGGATATTACTAATCTTAAAATATTAAAAGTAAATGATGGTGTATCGTTAGCCGGTGTAATAAACGCCACTAATGCTCAGGTTTTTACGGCAGTGGTAGATGACCAACGAACAGAGAAAGGCTATGCCTCATTTACCGCCGATTTTACCGGAGGTTTTTCGCAGTTTATGCTGGCATCGGCAAATATTATTTTACCGGTTGACTTAGTAACCTTTACGGCAACACCACAAAAAACTGCCATTAACTTACATTGGGCAACTGCTACAGAAATTAACAACAAAGGCTTTGCGGTTGAAAGAAGCATTGACGGCACTACATTTGAAACAATTGGCTGGGTAGATGGCGCAGGTAACAGCACTGTTACCCATAATTACACATTTACCGATGCATTTATACAGCCCAATACTTTGTACTATTATCGGTTACGCCAAACCGATTTTGATACCCGTGAAAGGTTTTCGGGCATCAGAACAGCCCGTATAAATTCATCTGCAGTAAAAATTATGCTAACGCCTAATCCGGCATCAAGTGACAATGTATCCTTATTTATTTCGGGTATAAAAAACAATGTTGCCGTTAAAATGTACAATATGCAGGGCCAATTAGTAAAAAGCTGGAATAATGTAAATGCTTTTGACAGACAGGCAATACTGCCGTTGCAAGGGCTGAATTCCGGTACCTACTTGATTTACATACAATTGGATGACAAAAACTGGACTGAAAAGCTGGTAATTCAGTAAATAGTGCTACAAAAAAATAATTTGTTGCAAAGACCCCGATATTTAGGGGTCTTTTTTTGTTTTACCGTTACCGATATACTACTTTTGCACCCGAAAAAACAACGTAGGTTTTTTGGAGTTTTGTTCAACAGAATTACCGGACGTTGAACGGAGCGTCGCAACTAAAGTTCAATCAAGGTACTGCAGCCGGCCTCCTAAAAATTAAACATCAATTAAATTTTAACTATATGCCAGAAATAAAGCCAGATGAAATATCGGCCATACTGCGCCAGCAATTGAGCAATTTTAACGCCAATGCCGACTTGGAAGAAGTTGGTACTGTATTACAGATAGGTGACGGTATTGCCCGTGTTTACGGATTGAACAATGTGAGCTATGGTGAGCTGGTTGAGTTTGAAAATGGTGTACGTGCCATTGCATTGAACCTTGAGGAAGATAATGTGGGTGTGGTATTGATGGGTGAAAGCAAAGGTGTTAAAGAAGGTGCTCAGGTGCGCCGTACCAAACAAATTGCATCTATTAAAGTAGGTGAAGGTATGGTTGGCCGTGTGGTAAATACTTTAGGTGCGCCAATTGATGGTAAAGGCCCTATTGCCGGAGAACGTTACGAAATGCCTTTGGAGCGTAAAGCACCGGGTGTAATTTTTCGTGAGCCGGTAAAAGAACCATTACAAACCGGTATCAAAGCTATTGATGCAATGATTCCGATTGGTCGTGGTCAACGTGAGTTAATTATTGGTGACCGTCAAACCGGTAAAACGGCTATTGCGGTGGATACCATCATTAACCAAAAAGAATTTTTTAAAGCAGGTCAGCCTGTTTATTGTATATATGTAGCTATTGGTCAAAAAGCATCTACTATTGCAGGTGTAATGAAGACTTTAGAAGATAACGGTGCAATGGAATACACTACCATCGTTGCGGCTTCTGCTTCTGATCCGGCTCCTTTACAGTTCTACGCTCCGTTTGCAGGTGCTGCCATTGGCGAGTTTTTCCGTGATACCGGTCGTCCGGCATTAATTATTTATGATGACCTTTCTAAACAAGCCGTAGCTTATCGTGAGGTATCATTATTATTAAAACGTCCTCCGGGTCGTGAGGCTTATCCTGGTGACGTATTCTATTTACATAGTCGTTTATTGGAGCGTGCTGCAAAAGTGATTAACAATGACGAGATTGTTAAAAACATGAACGACTTACCAGATTCAATTAAACATTTGGTAAAAGGTGGCGGATCTTTAACAGCCTTACCAATTATTGAAACACAAGCTGGTGACGTATCTGCATACATTCCTACTAACGTAATTTCTATTACCGACGGTCAGATATTCCTTGAGTCTAACTTATTCTTATCTGGTATCCGCCCTGCAATTAACGTAGGTATATCGGTAAGCCGTGTGGGTGGTAATGCGCAGATTAAATCAATGAAAAAAGTAGCTGGTACCTTAAAACTTGACCAGGCTTTATACCGTGAGTTGGAGGCGTTCTCTAAATTTGGTGGCGACCTTGATGCTGCAACTAAAAACGTAATTGACAAAGGTGCCCGTAACGTGGAGCTTTTGAAACAAGCACAATACGCACCTTTTAGCGTAGAAAAACAAGTTGCTGTAATTTACCTTGGTACCAACGGTTTAATTAAAGAGGTAGCTGTAAGTAAAGTAAAACAGTTTGAAGAACATTTCTTATTAGAAATGGAAAACCAACTGCCTGATGTATTAGCACAGTTTAAAAAAGGTGATTTACCGGAAGCCGGATTAAAGAAAATGGTTGATTTGGCTAAAAGCATCATCCCTCAGTACAAATAATAATAACCAAAAGTTATATACAAGTCCCTGCAAATAGCGGGGACTTTTTTTATGTTACCAACTTCAGTTCCCTGATTGATCGTCCCTTGCGATCCGATAGGATCGGGATTTAATTTATTTCCAGTGGAAATGAATTAAATACTCACCCTTCTGCTGCATTAATTCTATTGGCCAAAATGCAGCATCCCGAATTTATTTCGGGAATTCTGTTCGCTAATCGTCATCGTGTTATTTTTAGCAAAACACATGAGGATTGAAATAACAGAAAACGAGCTTTAAGCATTATGCGTTAAGCTTTTAGCTTGTACTACATATCGCTAATCATCATCGTGTTGTTTTTAGCAAAACACATGAGGATTGAAATAACAGAAAACGAGCTTTAAGCATTATGCGTTAAGCTTTCAGCTTGTACCAAATAAAGACATAAAAAAAGAGAGCCGTAATGCTGCTCTCTTTTAAAAATTATAAACTAAAAATTATTTTAGTTTTTTTCCAATCTCTTTTCCTGCTTTTTCGTAAGCTTCAGAAATGCGATCACCAGTGTCAAAGTCGTAGCCAGTACCTGTTCTACCCGGAACTTTTTCAATGGTCATTTTAGCTACAACTTTACTTTTATTGGCAGTTTCAACAATGGTTACTTCGCCATTAATAGACGCATTTTTATTTGCAATTGCGATACCTGTGAAAAAACCAGGTTCAGTAAAAGTAGTATTAAAAATCAGGGTGTATTTAGCATTGCCTTTTTCCTTTGCATTGCTATACTCTTCAAATTTTTCTATAAACTTGGGCTCAAATCTGCTTGCTCTATCGTTTACCCAAGCTTCAGCCCATTTGTCCCCTTTACCGGCTTCTTTTTTATTGTATTCTTCTTTCTTTTTTTCTACGTATTCAGCTTCTGTTTTAAATTTTCCTACGGCCATATTTTCGTAAGAAAATTCAATATTGTATTCCTTTACATCTTTTAAGGCATCCAAACTTCCTTCGGTAATTTTAATTTTTTGAGCATGTGTAGTGAAAGAAATAGCTCCGGACAGGAGCAATAATCCTAGCGATTTTACTAGTTTCATGGTAAGATAATTTAAGGTTTAATTTTTAGCACAATGCTAAACTTCCTGAAAATTAATCATTTTTTTGAAATCCAGGTAATACTATGTTGCTCTCCTTTATAACAATTATAAAGTATAATATTCCGGTAATCCTGGGTATCAATTTTTGTTGGGAGAGTGTTTTGGGGTAAAATTTGGCTGTTTAGTATTTCCAATGCCAGCCCAATACCAAAGCTTATGGCTGTAGGATATTCGCCACACAGGTGTTTGTACCTAACAACACCTGTGTAGGGTAGTTGTTCTTGTACGGCAGTATAAAAAGGCTGTAAACGGCTGTCGCCATTTTCGCCACTTATAAAAATGTCGGGTGGCGTTGTGGGGAAATGAGTTTGTAAAAAATTGGCCACAAAATTATTTACATCCCTTTCATTGTTACTATGAAGTGTGTTAATTGCTTGTACACAACCTATGGCGTTTTGGGCATGCTGACTTACTAAAAACATAACAGCACCTTCGCCTGCTATACTGCCGCTAGTACTACTGTCATATAAATTGCTGCTTGCAATTGTTTCTTTTTTATACCAACCGCCTAAAAAATCTATATTAAAATTGTAGTCCGAAATTTCATCAACAGCACCCAGTAAATATTTTTTATCAGGATTTTCGGTGCAATGCAAAATGGCATCCAGCAAAGCATTTTCAAAAGCAAGTCCGCGGTGTACATGTGTAATATTGTAATGGCGGTTACGGCTCATTAAACCCAATTGTCCCGCTATGGCATTAGGCGTGCTTTGTACAAAATTGCCGGGGGTTAACATGCCTTCTTCATAATCAATAATCTGATTCAGAAATTTTATACAATCTTCCATACCACCGTTAGCGGTACCTAGTATAATGCCCGCTACTTGCGAATGTGCTTGTACAATAGGCAAGGCTGCACCAATACCCATACGCACTGCCTTACCCATACGGCGTAATAAGCCCGGTGGTATGCCTGTATAAGCAGGTTCTACAGCACCAAGTTGATTATTAACACTTACCTGCAAGTTATTGGATACAATACTATCAAAACCTTGCTGCGGCGAAATACAAATATGTTTGTGTATATACAATATAAATGTTTGTATGAATAGTTGCTAAGCAAGCAAAAACCATACACTTATTTTATTTTTTTACATTAAAATATTGTTGGATGCAGCAATAGGTGCCGGAATATTTTCCTCGTCCAACATTTCTCTCAGGTCAATTTCTATTGTTCGGCTCATGGAAGTAATGGGTATATCATTGGCACCACCTTCAAAAGGGTTTTCGGTGCTTTCGCCTACTTGCTCCAGCGATGTAAAAACCCAACCCACAATTACGGTAAATGGTATGGTTAACCATACGCCATATTGCCCCAATTTGGCAAACTCATTTAACATACCAAAGGGCAACAAAATTACCAATAATAAAATGAAGTAAATATTAATACTTGCGAACTGTCGTGGGTAAGGAAAATTTTTTATTCGTTCGCTACGGCCCTGGTGTTCATACATTTCTTTCAGTAAATTTTCCATTTCAACATAACGTAATGTTTCCAGTTGTCCGGTTTCGTTTAAGCTGCGTAACTGTTTTGATTGTAAGGCAATAAGCTGTGTTGCCCTGTTTTTCTTACTCATTACATAAGCCAGGTCTTGTGCCGATAATAAATTTTCCATGGACTTATCTAATTGATTCTCCCACTCATCTACTTTATAATGTGCAAGGTATTCAATGTTATACTTTTTAGTTTTGGTGTTTTCCCAACTTTTGGTTTCTCTTAATTGAAAACGCAATGCCGTTAACCACGCAATATGCCTGTACACTAATTCCTGGTGTAATTTCTTTTCTTCAGTTTTATCGTTATCTCTTATAAAATTTCTTACTATCATGCCCCATGCACGGCTGCTGTTTACAATGCCGCCCCAAATAGTCCGGGCTTCCCACATACGGTTATATGTTTGTGTGTTTTTAAAACCTGCAATAAATGCAGCCGCTGTACCAATTAAAGCAATGGGTACCCATGGTATAGCTATCCAATGAAAGTCAAGCAACTGATATAACAGCACAGGTATTGTCGCAATGATTGCTAGTGTATAGATCCTGTGTCGGGTCCAAATTAAAAAATGCTTAAAACTATATTTTGCACCGGTGTTCATGTATGTGTTTTTTGTTGGTTAGGTTAAAGGTGTATTTGGTTGAGAGGGAGTTGATTATTTTACATAAAAAGCCAAGGCTTCGTTTAATAAATTCTGAAGCTTTGTTAATGGAATATCTTGTTCCGGATTCATGATAAATATTTTTGCCCGGGCTCTTTTTTCCTGTAATAATACGGCGTGCTGCATTCTGTGCCCATCCATAAAACTAATGTACGGGTGGTGGTTAAACTTTTTATGTGTCCAGAAATAACAAAAAAGCTTGCCATTTATAGTAAAAAATGGCAAGCCGTATTTAATGCTTAAACTTAGTTGCGGACAATGTTGCTGAACAATATGTTTTAACGCCAATAAAAAACTTTTATTAGGCTCGGTTAAGTTGTTAAAAAAGTCATCAACTTGTTTCAACAGTTGTTATTAGGTTTATTTAACGTCATAGTCAACAATAACACGTGCTGTGGTAGGATAACTTTGGCAGGTAAGTACAAAACCTTTGGCTACATCATCATCCTCTAAACCCCAGTTTTCATCCATGTTAACTTCGCCTTCACGTATTAAGGCCTTGCAGGAGCAACATACACCACCACGGCAACCGTAAGGCAGATCAAGGCCTTTGTCAAGTGCCGCATCTAAAATTGTTTCGTCGTATGGTAATTCAAAATCAAAACTGCGGCCATCTAGTTTAATAGTAACTAAACTGGCGTTGCTGTTAACAGGTGCTTCTATTACTTTTTTCTCTTCGCCAGATTTTGATACCGGTGTAGTAAATAACTCTAGATGTATTTTATGATGATCAATACCCAAACCTTCCAGATATGATTTGGCGCCAAAGGTTAAACCTTCGGGCCCGCACAGGAAAATTTCATCCATGGACTTGTAATTTACCAACGGCGCTAAAGCTTCCATTTTGGTAGTATCAATACGTCCGTTGTGTATAGGCGTATCTACTGTTTCGCGGCTAAGTATATGTATAATACTTAAGCGGTTAATGTATTTATTTTTTAGCGCTTCTAACTCATCAAAAAATATAATAGAGTTACGGTTGCGGTTGCCATACACTAACGTAAAATGACTTTGCGGCTCAACCTGTAATGTAGCTTTAATAATAGAAAGTATAGGTGTAATACCACTACCGGCACAAATAGCCAGGTATTTTTTTTGTTGTGTAGCTGTTAACTCGGTATAAAATTTACCCGATGGTGAAAGTACTTCCAATACATCGCCAACTTGTAACTCGCTGTTGGCATATTGCGAAAACAAACCACCTTCAATTTTTTTTACGGCTACACGCCACTCGTTATCGTATGGGCTGGTGCATAAGGAGTAAGTGCGGCGTAACTCCTGGCCGTTAATTGTTTTTTTTATGGTAAGGTTTTGGCCTTGTATAAATTTAAAATCGGTTACTAATTGTTCCGGTACTTCAAAAACAATGGTTACACAGTCGGGTGTTTCTTTACGTAGCTCTTTAACCTTTAATGGATGAAAGTGAATAGACATCTAGGGAGTGAATTAATATTTAATAATTAGTAATTAATAATACTGTTTACAATAGTGCTTGGTCTGGCACAATGCTCAATAGAATTGTTGCAGTACAAGAGAGTGACACAACAGGCGATGCTAGTAGCAATGCAGCCGGTATAAAAATAATTATACTGTGCTGTTGCGTAAACCATCTATCAGTAAACGAATCATATTGTTTTCCAACTCTTCGGCCGAAACTTTTGCTTTACTGCGGTGCCAGCTTTCGATACCGCTAATGGCGTGTAACATAATTAATACCGATGTAGAAGCATCAATATTGGCTATTTGTTTTTTATTAATACCATCTTGAATGATAGCCGCAATGCGTTTGCGATAATTACGACGTTGCGACTGCATGTTGGATAAATAAGGCTCTTCCAAATGACGCCACTCACGGTCGGCCACATGTACTTCCTCAAAGTTTTCAATCATTTGTTTAATATGAAAACGTAAAAGTGTTTCCACTTTTTTTATGGCATGTTCCTGGCTGTTGTCAATTTCTTCAATATGCGTGTGAAACCTGTTGGCTACATCAAAGCAAATGGTTTCCAATATTTCGTTTTTCGAACGAATATGGTTGTACAAACTGGCCGCTTCAATACCTACGGCTTCGGCAAGGTCACGCATAGATGTGGCGGCAAATCCTTTTTCACGAAACATGGCAGCAGCCTTTAAAAGAATTAAATCTTTTTTTCCGGCTTTTTTACGTTGAGGCTTATTCATAGCCCAAAGATAATGATTTGCCAGTTTGACAATTTGGAATTTTACACCAATCAAAACGCCTTTTAGCGGGCAGGGTTTATACAAATCGTTAATTTTTTTGTAGGTTTGCACGCCGCAATCAAAACAGGTGTATTAAGCCTCTTATTACTATTGCTGCACCTTTGTTCCAAAATAATTTTAAGTACATAAACAACAACACATGTCAGTTATTTCTGTAGGCACTATGGCCTTTGATGCTATTGAAACTCCTTTTGGTAAAACCGATCAAATTGTAGGAGGTTCGGCCACTTATGTTGCCTACGCCGCCAGCAATTTTGTAAAACCGGTACAACAGGTATCAATAGTTGGTTACGATTTTCCTAAGGAAGAAATGGAAGAGCTAAAAAGCCGTGGCGTTTTATTAGAAGGTGTTGAAGTGATTGAAGATAAAAAATCGTTTTTCTGGAGTGGCCGTTACCACGAGGACATGAACAGCCGCGACACATTAATTACCGACCTGAATGTATTGGCCGATTTTAACCCCGTTATTCCGGAATCTTATCAAGGAGCCGAGTTTTTAATGTTGGGTAACCTGGTGCCTGCCGTACAGTTAAGCGTAATTAAACAATTAACTACCCGCCCTAAGTTAATTGTTATGGACACTATGAATTTTTGGATGGAAGTAGCCATGCCCGATTTGGAAGAAACCTTGAAACATGTTGATTTACTGATGGTTAACGATGCCGAAGCTCGTCAGCTTACCGGCCAGTTTTCGTTGGTAAAAGCGGCAAAAAGCATCCTGAAAATGGGTCCTAAATTCCTTATTATTAAAAAAGGCGAACATGGTGCATTATTGTTTAACGAAAACGAAGTGTTTTATGCACCGGCTTTACCGTTAGAAGATGTATTTGACCCAACCGGTGCCGGCGATACTTTTGCAGGTGGTTTTATTGGTCATTTGGCCAAAACCGGCGATATTTCTTTCGAAAACATGAAACGTGCCATTATTGTAGGCTCGGCCATGGCAAGTTTTTGTGTAGAAAAATTTGGCCCAACCCGTTTAAAAGAAGTAACAAAAGCCGATATTGAAAACCGTATTCAACAGTTTAAGCAGTTGATTAATTTTGAAATTGAGCTAGGATAATATTATAAGGCTAAATGCATAAAGCTGAATGCTTAACGCTGCGGAAGTGTCGTTAGGTATTCAGCTTTTTTATTATGTTACCGGCAGCGGTAATTCTAATCATCGTCCCTTGCGTCGCACACTTGTGCAGCATATCGCTAATCAGCAGGGAGAGACCGAAAGTCAGATAGTCCGTAAGTCCGTAAGATTGCGATAAAAATAACGTGGAGTTTAGTAGTAAGCTTAGTTATAAAAGCAACTAAAAACTTTAAACTTTAGACTTTAAACCTTAAATCGCACCAACTTCTTAAACCTTTATTAAAATCCACCACCACCGAACAATTAAATGATAAATGGCGTTATAAACCCTTATAACTATTGTATTTTTGACCCCGTATTTGATATTAAGTCCGAATACTTCTTACTAAATACTTTACCTAATTATGCTGAAAGTTATTTTATACGCCTTACTTGCCTGGTTTCTGTACAACTTAATTTTTAAGTTTATTATACCTATTTATCGTGCATCCCGTACAATGAAGAAACAGTTTTCGCAAATGCAGCAACAATTTCAGCAACAGCAGGAATCGCACCAAAGCGTTAACCAAGGCGGGTTTACGCAACAAAAAGCTGCACAAAATACTCCTCCCAAAAAACATTCTGACGATTATATAGAATTTGAGGAGATTAAATAAGGCTATTTAATTCAGATTATATATTTTTGCGGCCGCACAGCGCAGTTGCACTGTAGGACCCTTAGCTCAGACGGTTAGAGCATCTGACTCATAATCAGAGGGTCGCTGGTTCGATCCCAGCAGGGTCCACCATAAAAAACGCCCCGGAAAACGGGGCTTTTTTATAAGGTTAATAGCGGCTAAGCCTCTGTATTTTTAGTGTATTTATTCAAATTAGTATAGAATTTAACGCAAAAAGACGGGTTTAACCTTTTATTAACCGCATTGAAAATACATTTGCCCATTACTACACATTTATGAAAAAAATATTCTTAATTGCGCTTGGTGCTTTCTTTATCTCAGCCGTATCGGCTCAGGATTCCACTACTACTAAAGACGGAATTTTAAAAAAGGCCGGTAAGGCTAACGACCATTTAATGTTACAGTTTGGTTATACAGGTTGGTCAGGCATACCTGATACCATTAGCACAAAAGGTTTTTCTCGCACTTTTAATGCTTATTTTATGATGGACTTTCCATTTAAATCGGCAAAAAAGTTTAGCGCAGCTATTGGTGTAGGGGTAGCGTACGACAATGTTTACTTTGATAAAACTTTTGTTGACATAAAAGGTACTACCGAAAACCTGCGTTTCATTAACCAGGCCGATACCAACAACTTTAAAAAACATAAAGTTGGTACCATTTATTTAGAAGCACCAATTGAGTTACGTTTTGTAGCCGATCCTGACAACAGCGATCGTAGCTGGAAAGCTGCCATTGGTGTTAAAGGTGGTTGGATGGCTAAAGCTTTTACACGTAGCCGTACTTTACAAACAAGAGCAGGTGGTGTAATTAACGATTATACCGTAAAAGAAATGCAAAAGCGTTATTTTAACAACACCCGCATTGCGGCAACAGCAAGAGTAGGTTGGGGCCATTTTTCTCTTTTCGGTTCTTTCCAGTTAACTAACTTGTTTAAAGATGGGGTTGCTCCGGAAATTCGTCCTTATACCGTTGGTTTAACATTAAGCGGTTTATAAACTGTTATGTATATAAAATATTAAACCCGCATTATTGCGGGTTTTTTTTATGATTATCATGAGTGTTATTATACATTTTATAACGGTATAGAATTGACTATCAGTTATAAATAAAGTAAAAGAAATGTGTATGTAAGCAATGTGTAAAATGGTGGTTCAAAAAAAGTAGAAAGAAGGGATGACAATGGTCAATTATTTACTATTTTCATTCCTGCCAACGAAATACCAGATTGAAACGAAAAGAAAAACAACGAAGTATATATTATACTTTTCTGTTTTTTGAAAATTTGATGCTATGAAAGATAACAATTTACCATCCTGCTTAATTGTAGATGATAACAAAGTGGCCCGCCTGATGTTAAGACAATTACTGGAAAAATCCGGTGAGGTTAATATTATTGGTGAATACGAAGATGCCATTAGTGCAAAAAAGGCTTTAGAAAACACTGCCGTGGATATGTTGTTTTTGGATGTAGAAATGCCCGGAATGACAGGATTAGAGCTACTAAAGTTATTACCGGTAAAACCACTTACCATACTTACAACCGCTAAACAAGGTTATGCAGTTGAAGCTTTTGAAATGAATGTGGTAGATTATTTGGTAAAGCCATTTACCATGGGGCGTCTTTTGTTGGCGGTAGAAAGAGCGGTTGAGTTATTAAAAAGTGAAGATACGCAGTTGGGACAGGTGTCAACCGATTTCATGTTTATTAAAGAAAGTAAAGTTATACGCAAACTTAACTTAAACGATATTTTGTGGATGGAAGCTAAGGGTGATTACGTAAAAGTACATGTACAAGGCAAAAGCCACATTATCCACTCCAGCTTACGTGCTTTGGAAGATCGTTTGCCTGCACAACAATTCATCAGGGTGCACCGTAGTTATATTATTGCTTTTAATAAAATTGATTATATCGAAGATATGGTGGTGCATATACATGATGCTGCCATACCTGTTTCTGACAGTTACCGGGAGCAGTTACTTACAAAGCTCAACCTTTTATAAAAGGTTGTATTTTTATCATTCATGAAACGGTTTTTTAAACTTTTTTTTCCCATTGTAATACTGGCATTGGCACTGATGGTGCTGATTTTTATTACGCAATTGTTTACCAATCAGGCTAACCGTGCATTAAGGCAGGGCAATTTAAAAGCCGTTGAAACCTTTCGTATTAATAACCGCATTACCGAGCTGGCCAATCTGGCTTTTGACCTGGAAAAAAAGCTAACCTCTCACAACCTTACAATAGATAGCTCCCGTTTTAATAAACTAAACGACTCCTTAACCATACTTGGTTATAATAGTAGCGCATTGGCAAAAGCTGCCGCTACGCCGGAAACAAAAGTGTTTTTAACCAACATGAACACTTTTATTGATAAACAGGTCGAGATTTCCATATCCATACTTACACAAAGTTTACAAAATGGCAGGGCAGGTAGCCGCCGTGTTTTAATTGATTCCTTGCGTAAAATGCAGTTAAGCGATGATATTTATGTGAACTGTTTGGAAGTGCAAAAACGACTGGACAGTGAACTGGAAAATACATTAAGAGACAATAATGCACAAGCCAGTAATTTGTCATTGTTTAACCGGTTATTAGCTATTGCCGCCATTATTGCTATTTTGGTAATGACAACAATTATCATTCGCCGTCATGCAAAACAGTTGCAGCTTATCAGCGACCTGAAAGCGGCACAGCGGGCAGCCTTACGTTCTACAGAGGTAAAAGATCAGTTCTTGGCTAATATGAGCCACGAGTTACGTACACCTTTAAATGCTTTAATTGGATTTGGACGCTTATTATCGCAAACCAAGTTAGATGAAACACAGACACAATACGCTAATGTAATTGGCTCATCCAGCAATAATTTGTTGAACATTGTAAACGATGTATTAGACTTCTCAAAAATTGAAGCCGGTAAATTACGTATTGAAAAAAGGGTGTTTAACATAAAGCAATTGTTACAGGATATTGCGTTGATGTTTTCAGCGTCATTTAAAGAAAAAGGCATTATTTACCGAAGCAATATTGATGGAAAAATTCCTGAACTTTTAAAAACCGATGCTGAAAGGTTGAAACAAATACTTATCAATCTTATAGGCAACGCATTAAAGTTTACCGACAAAGGTTCTGTATCACTGGATGTAAGTATTATTTGGGATAACGATACTGAACGTTTAATGAAACTTGGCTTTAGTATTAAAGATACCGGCAGCGGTATTCCGGCAGATAAAACGGAGTCTATCTTTAAACGTTTTGAACAACTGGAACATGCCACAACCCGACAGCACGGTGGTACCGGTTTGGGTTTAACTATTGTAAAAAGTTTGGTGGGTTTATTGGGCGGCAACGTATCAGTTTATAGCGAGATGGGCAAAGGATCAGTTTTCACCTTCTCTATTTTAACCGACAAACTAACTACCGAAGAACAACATAACTTAACCGACAAACTGGATAGTAAATCTTTTGAGTTATTGGCTGATTTATCTCCGTACAAAATACTTGCGGTAGAAGATAATAAGACCAACCAATTATTATTAAGTCATATACTAAAAAAATATAAAGCGAATGTGCAGTATGCTGATAATGGCGAACAGGCTTTAGAAGAATTACAGCAAACTACTTTTGATTTAGTATTAATGGATATACAAATGCCGGTAATGGATGGTTATGTAGCCATTAAGCATATGCGTAATGATATGTTGTCGCAGTTACCTGTTATCGCAATGACAGCCTATGTTTCGGCCGAGGAAAAAAACAAATGTTTGGAAAGCGGTTTTAATGGTTACCTGGCTAAACCGTTAGAGGAGTTTACGTTAGTAAAAGAAATACAAAAATATTTACAGCCGGAAACTGCAGAAAATAGTAAAGAGCTGGTGGTTGCCGAGGAAGATTATTTTCTGAACCTGGTTGGTGGCGATATGGAAACGGCAAAATCTTTCATCAATGAAATGTTAACCCAATGGGAGGTTGACAAGAAAACGATGGAGATGATTTATAAAGAGAAAGAATTGCATTTATTAAAACCTATTTTACATAGTTTACGATCAACTTTTTCACCTTTAGGCGCATCACATCCAATTTATAATACTATATCAAATATTGATAAACATTTTGTTAGCGGAAACCTGGATGCAAGTACTATAAAAACCTTTATAAGAACCATTGACGGTTACGGTAAAGACCTAATAAAAACCTATCTTCGTACTTGAGCCGCTAAACCAAATTGATACATTTTTACAAAATGAGTAAAAAAAGCACTAAAACATTAATCCCAAATAAGTCCTCCGGCTATTTTCCGGCACTTATTATCTTGTGGGCGGGTGCTTTTATCATTTTTCTGGTAATGATTGCCATTTGGTATAAAGAAGGCAACAATATTATTTCCCTTAACGTACAACAAAGAGCCAACAATAATCAACTTACGCATGGCGATGAAAATGGCACTTCTGTTGATATGATATTATTTTCGGCAAACGACCTTAGCCTCACCGGTCGTAAAGAACTTATTAATACACTATTAACAAATAATAGTGAGTATGATACAGTAAGTTCCAACACCTTTGCCGGCAGAGACAAAATTTATAAAAAACTATACGAACAAAAGGTTAAAACAACCAACCAAAACCGTAATGGTGTTGGGGGTATCGATATTCGCCCTGTTCCTTGATAAAGTCCCATTCCGCTGAAAACCGTATTCAAAATCTAAACCATTTTTAAAAAGAAGGTATGGCTAAATGTATATGGTCAATTATCTGTTTGCTTGTATTGGTATCATGTGGAACCCAAAAACGGATGACAGCTGCACAAAAAACAATTGATGTTTATAACCAGAATAAGAAAGCCGAACTGGCTCGGTTGGATAGTCTTAAACAAGTTATTGCACTAAAAGAAAGAAAAGGAAACTTAGACGATACGCTTACTAAACAGTCAGATATTTTAATTAAAAAATTAATTGACGACATTGAATCCGAGGTTAAAGAAGCGGAATACATTGCCCAAGCCTTAACCGATAAAAAAGGATTTAGAAAAGCTTACAAAACAGAAATACAATCTCGCTTAATAGAGTTGGATACGTTTAACAACCGAAGCGGTAAAAGAGAAATGGTATATGAAATGCTTACAGATGGCGTTAACATTGCCAACTACAATCTCTTTAATCTGGCTGCGTTTTTCGATCCCGGTGTTTACCGTGTTGCACCGGAAAATATGGAAAAGGTACAAAGCCTGTTTAGCCCGGTTATAGATTCTATTGCGGCTTTCTCCAACAAGTACAAAAACATTCCCCATAAGGCAGTAATTGTTTTACTAGGTTTTGCCGATGCGCAAAGCATTCCGGAAGCAACAACTTTGTACAAAGCGCTGGTAGAAATTATTAAAAACCCAACGCCAACACAACAAGATTTAAATAAACAACTATCCGAGTTTCGTGCAAAGGAGTTACTAAGAAATTTAAAATTTTTAATGACACAAAATGCCGGCCGTTTTAATAACTACAACAAACTAAAAATTGGATATGTTGCAAGTGGAAGGGGTGAGGAGTATCCATTTGCGCATATTAACGATTACAGATCGGATGACGATCGCAGACGTATTGTGTTGTGTTACTGGCTCATACTTCCCGATATAAAATAATTAACTTTTACCGATTAAAACAGACCACTAATCGAAACATATTCATCAACTGTCGAAATGCAAAATAACAACACCATTAGTTTACTTTCTTTGTGACGGTTTAGAGGGCTTTAAGTCTGGGCTAAGAAACTTTTCTAAGTATCCTAGCCCATTCTTTTTTTATATAAGTGCCCAATTACTACAGCCTTTTACTACGCCAGTATTTTTATGTTACCGGCTGCAGTAATTCTAATCAGCTTTTGTTGCGATCCGATAGGATCGGGATTTAATTTATTTCCAGTGGAAATGAATTAAAGACTCACTCTTGTAATGCCGTAATACTATTTTACTGCATACTCTGCGTTAATTAATCGTAAGCCAACAGTATTTCATTGTTTTGTTGGTGCTTTAGCCAACTCACTATACTACACGCAACACCAACAATGGCAAAAAAGTATCGTGTATTTATAACACAACTACAGTTTTCAGGTATTCAGCGAATATTCTTACGCATTGGTCGAAACAAAATAAAAACCTTATAAAAGCATACCATCTTTGTGACGGTTTAGAGGGCTTTAAGTCTGGGCTAAGAAACTTTTCTAAGTATCCTAGCCCATTCTTTTTTTATACAGGTACCCATGTTTACACCACTTACTATCATGTCTTTTTATTACCCTTCTCTTACATATTTACATACTTTCCAATTCACAGACTTTCTATGCTAACTAGTGAACGGAATTACCGAAACAAGTTCGGAATGCTGCATTTTGGCCAATAGAATTAATTCGATATTAGTTATTGGATTAGCCTCATTGATGCTCCGCGTTAATGCAGTACCACCAACGAGTCGGGGTGCACCTTGCACTACTTGTTCCGCTTTGCGGAAATGCTGAGTAAAGTTACAGGTGCACAAGAGTGCGACGCAAGTAAAGCTCAATCAGGGAACTGAAGTTGGTAACATAAAAATTTAATATCCCGTGTTACATATGTTGTTTTGGTGGCAAACATCAATCTTCTGCCTAAAAAAATTACTAAAAAGTATTGTGTATTTGTTACACAACTATTGTTTTTCGGCATTCAACGAATAATCGTAGTCATTGGTCGAAACAAAATAAAAACCTTACAAAAGCATACCATCTTTGTGACGGTTTAGAGGGCTTTAAGTCTGGGCTAAGAAACTTTTCTAAGTATCCTAGCCCATTCTTTTTTTATATAGGTTTGTACTACACATTTTATTTCTTCTGGTAAATTTTTATTGCTTTAAAAGCTTACTTCCATTTTTTTATAATTCACTGTTACTTACTTTATAAATTTTTATAATGGGTATTGTGTATGTATAACACAACGCCATTTTTAGGGTATTCAACGAATAGTTGCAGGCATTTACCGAAAGCGTATAAATGCAGGCTTAAAAACATAGCATCTTTGTGACGGTTTAGAGGGCTTTAAGTCTGGGCCAAGAAACTTGTCTAAGTATCCTGGCCCATTCTTTTTTTTACAACTATCCCAAATGCGCCGATACAGTATTTTTTTAGTAGAAAGTGGGTCAACATATTGGGTATAATAATTATTCAAAGCTATTTAGCGAAAAAAGAAGCCTGTTTGGCGAAAAGTTAAGGTGTAACACCTATTGCAGTAGTTACTTTGTTTAACTGTTTAGGCAAGTAGAAAAATTACTGCATAAATAGTTTTAATAATAAAATAATTAAAATGATAAAAGCAACAACATTATCCGAGATGAAGTTTCATGATAAGGTTGATATGCATTTAATCATTCAGCACCAATCGTTCTTTGTAAAGGCAGCAGCTGATATACTGGAAGAAGAGCAAACGGCGATTCAACAATTAATAGATACTGTTGAGAATGTTTTTGTGGCCGGTGTAAATAATTACCACAGCACTAATACAGAAAGCACGGATGTTTATATAATGGCTAAAAGTTTTGCCAAAGTAAAAATATCTGATAATATGGCCGACAATTTTGAGAACGGATATTTACTAATGAAAGGTGGTGGTGCTGTTACAGAAATATTTGGCAATAAGTTAGGTACTGTATTAAACCATATAGCAGAAAAAGCAGGAGTTAAGCCGTCAACAGTTTATACCTATATCTGTTTATACGCTACGGTTGTTTTAAAATCATTAGGCGATCAGGTTAATAATACAAATATGGCTGCGGTTACATTTGTTAAATATCTGGCCAGTGCCCGTTTAGGTTTAACACAATTAGAAACGACCCGGTTGTTTGGCGAAAGTGTAGCCGAATGGAATGTAGAGGCAAATGAGCAACTGGCGTTGGTTGATGCAGACGAGACGGAAACAAATTACACCAGTGAAACAAGACCTTGGAAAAAGTTGGTTTCGTTTGTTTTACTTGGTTTGTTGGTTGCATCAGTATATATAATTCATAAAAACAGATCTTTTGAACATAAAACGAGTTTACCAAGCAGTATTCAGCAAGTAAAACTGATTGGTATATCAAAAACGTAAATGTAATATCCTTTAACGCCCGTTTTAAATTCGTACCATTTTTTTATTTCATAACACCTATTTATAACATTTTTATTCTGGTCGTTGCTAACCTGGGCCGTATCCCTAAGATACGGCCTTTTCTTTTCCCCTTACTTTGTCATATCACTGTCATCTTCCCGAATACGTAAACGCATTTCCTAATTGCGGTAATTTACCGTCTGTTAATGTGTGACTTTTGCAGCCAGATAAAGTCACTATGAAGGGAATAATCCAAAAAATTACTGAAAGTCAATTAGTTACGTTAAAAACATACAAGCCGGTAAAAGCTGCTTTAGTATTATTGGGCTTACAGGCATTTACTATATCGGAAATTATGGCGCAGGAAGATACTACCAGCCACAATATGAGCGAGGTGGTGGTAACGGGGCAGTACAAGCCGCAATCCGTTAAAAGTTCGGTGTATCAGGTTAGGGTTATTTCAAAGGAGCAAATACAAAGGCAGGCAGCTACTCGCTTGCAAGATGTTTTAAATACCCAACTTAATATTAGGTTTTCGCAGGATATGGCAACAGGAGGATCGGATATTAATATGATGGGATTATCCGGCCAAAATGTAAAAATTTTAATTGATGGGGTGCCGATGGTGGGAAGACAAGGCACATCAAACGAAATTAATATTAATCAGATTGAAGTAAACTCCATTGAACGAATAGAAATTGTAGAAGGGCCATTATCTGTAATTTATGGAGCCGATGCTTTAGCGGGAGTTATAAATATTATTACTAAAAAAAGTGATAAGACAAAAATTTCTGTTAATGCAAGACTGCATGAAGAAACGGTAGGGAAGGAGTACGGTTTTAAACAAGGAATACATAATCAGTATGTTGGACTATCTGGCAATTACAAAAATTGGTATGCCAGTGGGAATATTGGCCGTAATCTTTTCAATGGATGGAAAGACTCCGCCATTGGCAGGGAGTTAGTTTGGCACAAAAAGGATCAGATAGTTGGTAATGTTGTATTAGGCTATAGAAATGAGAAGCTCAATATTTTTTATAGATTGGATGGTCTTGATGAGATTATTTTTAACCCTGCAAATCCAACATCTACACAGCCTGGTATTGACCAAGATTATATGACCAACAGGTTAATGCAACAAATTCAGGCGTCTTATCAACTATCACCGATGGTTTCGGTAAATGCATTAGGCAGTTACACCCATTTTACCAGACAAGTGTATTCGACATTGTATTACCCAAATGGTGATGTAAGAGTAGCCACTGCTCCCGGGCTTCACAGTTTGTCAACTTTTAATGGCTATACTTTTAGAGGTACAGCAGTCATAAAAGCTTCTTCAAAAATTTCCTTTCAGCCCGGTGTTGATATTAACTTGGAATCAGGTGATGGCGAACGTATTAAAGTTGGCAATCAGCATATTAATGATTATGCATTTTTTGTTACATCAGAATACACTCCAAATGAAAGAATTAATATAAGACCCGGCGTTAGGTTTGTAAAAAATTCTGTTTACGATGCACCTCCTGTAATACCATCTATTAATACCAAGTTTAGCTTAACTAAAGCTATAGATTTAAGATTAGCTTATGCAAGAGGTTTCCGGTCTCCATCAATTAGGGAGTTATACTATGATTTTTTTGATGCTAGCCATAGTATAAAGGGGAATCCTGATTTGCAAGCAGAACATTCAAACAGTTTCACCGGTTCTTTAACCTGGAATGTAAAACAAACTAAAGAAACCAAGTTACTGTTTAGCTTGAATGGTTTTTATAATGATGTTGAGAACATGATAAGCTATGCACCGGATGCTAATAATAATACTGTAACAACCTATATAAATATTGACCATTACAAAACAAGAGGATTTACTGTAAATGGAGAATATCAGTTAAATAATTTGAGAGCAAATCTTGGATTTGGTTATACAGGTAGATACAATCAATATAAAGATGCATTTAAAGATTTACCAAGTTTTAGATGGTCGCCTGAAGTAAATAGTACTATTTCATATGTTTTTTCTGAAATAGGAATGGATGCAAACATTTTTTATAAACTAACAGGAAAGCTTCCTTACTACCAGATAGTGAATAATGCGGGAACTGAAGAAGCAAGGTTAGTAGAAACGAGTGCTTATCATTGGGCCGATTTAACAGTTAATAAGAAACTATTTAAGGTGTTAACATTAAATGCCGGAATCAGGAATTTATTTGATGTAACAAATGTAAATAATTCGGCTGTTGACGTAGGCGGACACACAACTGTTGGTGCAAGACCAATTGGGTATGGAAGATCTTATTTCCTAGGTATATTATTTAATTGGACAAAACAGTAATCAAGTTAAAAATAAAAATCACACAATATGAAGGTAAGTATGGTAAAAGGTTTATTATCATTGGTAATGTTAATGCTGTTTGTAACGGCATGTCGTAAAAAAGATGCCCCGTTGCCGGACAATCTTGTGCAATTTGAGGCAACAGAACAGGGCATTGGTGAAACTGAAACCAGTAAAGTAATTAAGCTTAGACTTAGTCGTGCAGTAACACAAACAACCACTATTACTTTGTCTTTAGAAGAAACTGGTTTAGTATATGGTACTAATTATACAACAACTCCAGCGGCTACTAGTGGAAATATAACTGTAGAAGCTTTAAGCGGAAGCAGTGAAGCAACAGTAACTATAAACAAAGTAGCTAATGCACCTATTTATGGTGATGAAAAATTAAAATTAAAGATAGTTTCTTCAACATCTCCTGTTATTATTGGTACAACTAATGAGTTTACTTTAAGTTTTGCAGAAATTGTAGCAACTCAAGCAACTGTTGAAGGTAATGGAGGTGGGGTTACCTTTGGTAATAAAGTATTTTTTGATTTAAGTGCTGCTACGCAATTACCTGTTGAACGTACTAAGTGGGATTTAGGTTTATATATGGGTGCTGATTTTAGGGTTACATTAAACTCTTCAACATTTATGTTAGCAAAACAAATTAATAAAAGTGATTTGAATGCGGTTAATGCAACGGATACAGTTGGTTTTGGCGCTACAGTAGCGTTTAACCAAATTGCGCCACCGGCTGTTTCATTAATTGATTACCCTGATGGAGACTTAAGTAGAACTGTTATTCAAGCCATTTCTTCTACTGATGCTGATAACAAAGTTTATATTGTTAATAGAGGTTTTGGAATTGGTAGCCCTGCACCAAGCCGTGGCTGGAAAAAAGTGCGAATTATCAGAAATGCCAATGGTTATACAGTGCAACATGCTGATATCGGAGCAACAACATTTACATCTGTAAATGTGACAAAAGATGATAAATACTTCTTTAAGTATGTATCATTTGAAACTGGTGCTGTAACAATAGAGCCAGAAGCAAAAAAATGGGATTTAGCCTGGACCTATTTTGCTAACTCTGCTAATTTTGGAACAGAGGTAGCTTATCCTTACCAAGATATTTTTATTCAAAACAGAAATGTTGGCACTGTTCAGGTTTTAGAAACTACTAAAAGCTTTGATACTTTTGCTGAAGCTGATTTAACGGGATTAACTTTCTCAACAAAACAAAATGCTATAGGTGCACTTTGGCGTGCAGGCGGCGGTCCATCTAGTGGCCCATCTGTGTATGCAGATCGTTACTTTGTAATTAAAGACGGAGATAATAATTACTATAAACTTAAATTCCTGGGAATGACCAAAGAAGGCGTTAGAGGTTACCCAAGCTTTAAAGTTGTTTTAGTAAAAAAAGGCTAAGCCGTATTTAAATAACTGAAAAACCGCCTCCAAGGCGGTTTTTCCTTTTTGCGTAAACCCCTTTTCCATTTCCGTAACCGTTTTTTGTATAATTGTCATTGCTTTGTCACAAGGACTGTAAGGCAAATAATTTTGCTTTTGCCCCATGCTGAATAGTATTACCGGACGATGCAGTGATAGTATTTAATTCATTTCCACTGGAAATAAATTAAACCCCGATCCTACTGGATCACAACAGACGATGATAGTAGTACTACAGCCGGTTACATAAAAATAAAAAATGAAAAAAAACATATTCTTATACCTGTTAACGGCTGCTGTATTATTTACTACGGCTTGTACTACTGCCGAAAACAAAGCAGCTATTAACACCGAAAAAATTGTTTCGTTGGATGGTACCATTACCGAGGTATTGTGTGAGCTGGGTTACGAAAAAAATATTGTTGGTGTTGATGTTACCAGCAGTTACCCTGAGAGCATGAACAGCCTGCCTAAAGCAGGACATAACCGTAATGTAAATGCCGAGGCCGTTATTGGTATGCAACCTACTGTGGTTATTGCATTGGAGCAAGGTATAAAACCTGAGGTGGCCGAGCAATTTAAAACAGCAGGCATTCCGGTGGTTTTATTAAAGCGTGAATACAGTTTGCAAGGCACTAAAGATTTAGTAAAAGCATTGGCCGATACATTGGGTAAGGCAAGTGAAGCTGATAGAATTAATAAACAAATAGACGCCGATTTGGCTGCGCTTCCGCAATACGATACCGTTAGCAAGCCTAAAGTATTGTTTATATATGCCCGTGGTGCAGGTACCATGAGTGTGGCCGGTATTAATACAGCACCTAACACCATGATACAATTAGCAGGTGGTATAAATGCAGCGGCCGAGGTAGATGGTTTTAAGCCTTTTACTGCCGAAGCAGTGGTGCGTGAAAATCCGGATGTGATTTTGTTTTTTGATAGTGGCCTGGAAAGTTTAGGTGGCGATGAAGGATTGTTAAAAGTACCGGGCATTGCTAATACAAATGCGGGAAAAAATAAAAAGTTTATAACCATGGATGGGCAGTACCTGGCGGGTTTAAGTCCGCGTATGGGTAAAGCCGTAGTTGATTTAGCTAAGCTGATACATGCTAAACCTACAACCGAAATCAAATAAAATTGTTGTAGTTGTTATCATGCGTCCATCGGTTTTAATTTCCATATTAACAGTGTTGTTGTTGCTGGCTATTGTGCTGGCATCGGGCATTGGTGCGTTAAGTATACCGCCGGGTAAAGTATTGTCAATTATACTACATCAATTGCGTATAACAGGCGATGAAAATTTTACCGCACAGCAAGAAGCGGTAATCATGGCCATACGTTTACCCAGAGTGTTCTTTGCCATATTAATTGGTGCTACTTTATCGGTTTGCGGCGCGGCTATGCAAGGTTTGTTTCGTAACCCATTGGCCGATCCAGGATTGGTTGGTATTAGCAGCGGAGCAGCCATGGCAGCGGTTATTGCTATTGTGTTAAGCACTACATTGTTTGCCGGTTTGCAAAGTCAGTTAGGGTTGTATGCATTAAGCATATTTACTTTTGGCGGTGCATTTGTTACGGCCATGGCCGTGTATAAATTATCGCAGGCCGGTGGTAAAACTATTGTAAGTACTATGTTACTGGCCGGTATTGCTATTAGTGCATTAACCAGCTCGGTTACTGGTTTTATAACCTTAAGCGCTACCGATGCACAATTGCGTACCATTACGTTTTGGACATTAGGTAGTTTAGGTGGTGCCAACTGGACAAACCTTTTAGCTATACTACCTTTTTCGTTATTGTGTATTGTGTGTTTGCCTTTAATGTCCAAATCGCTTAACGCATTCACACTTGGCGAAACAAGTGCCTTGCATTTAGGGATACGTATAGAAAAGCTAAAACTTAAAGTTATTTTATTAACGGCATTGGGTGTAGGAGCTTGTGTAAGTGTAAGTGGAGTAATTGGTTTTGTGGGTTTAGTAATACCGCATATTGTACGTAAGCTAATAGGTCCCGAACATAAAAATTTATTCATCGCATCGGCATTGTTAGGTGCGTTGTTATTGCTGGTGGCCGATTTACTCTGTCGCACCATTATTGCACCGGTAGAAATACCTATTGGTATTGTTACGGCTTTTATTGGTGCACCGTTCTTTTTGTATTTGTTGTTAAAAGAACGCAACAAGTCGTTTATGTTGGATAAATAAATTTTTTATGTTACCGGCAGCAGTAACACAGATGATCGTCCCTTGCGTCGCACTCTTGTACTGCATATCGCTAATCAACAGGGAGAGTCGGTAAGACGGAAAGTCCGATAGTCAGTAAGGATAAAGGTTTGAATATATTTCGTGTTATCACAATTAACAAATAACGATTAACAATTAACTTTTGCTAAACGTAAATAACATATCAGTCATTCATAACAAGCGGCATTTATTGCGTGATGTTTCTTTTCATGCAAATGCAGGTGAGTTGTTGGTGGTATTGGGCTCTAACGGTGCGGGTAAAAGTAGTTTGTTAAAATGTATTAGTAAAGAATGGAAACCACAGCAAGGTGATGTAAGTTGGAATAATATTTCTTTAACCAAATGGACAGATAAATCATTGGCTAAAGTAAGAGCGGTGCTTACACAGAATTACCAGATAAGTTTACCTTTTGGTGTAGAAGAAATTGTGATGATGGGCCGTTATCCGCATTTTAAAAATAGCCCAAGCGAATTAGATAGACATACCGTTCAACAGTGTTTACGTTACACCGGTATAGAACACTTACAAAGCCGTAATTACTTAACATTAAGTGGTGGCGAACAGCAACGTGTGCAAATAGCCCGCATACTGGCACAGTTGTGGGATGGTGATGCTAATAATAAGTTGATGTTATTGGACGAACCGGTGAGTGCGTTGGATATACAATACCAACATAGTGTTATGCAGTTGGCAAAAAAATTAACACTGCGTGGCTTTACCGTTGTAGCAGTTTTGCACGACTTAAACCTGGCTTTACAATACGCTGATAAAGTGCTGATGTTAAAACAAGGTAGGCAAGTAGCGTTTGGTGATTTAGGCGTGCTGAATGAACATAATATCAGAGAAGTGTACGAAGTGGATACGGAGATTATACAGCATCCTGATTCCAAACGAAAGTTAGTAGTAGTTAAAATGTAAGATTTGTATCCTTCTATAAGAAAAGATCAAATTATCTGCGAAGCGAGTAAAGTGCTATAAAAACGAATGTTTCTAAAGCCCTTCCTTTGGAGGGGTTTGGGGAGGCTGGTAAAAATGTAATTAGGAAAATAAATTAAAATATATAAATAAAATAAGAGCATGGAAACAACACTGACTTCTTTAAAAGAAAGATATGCAGCTGCCAAAGCAGAAAACCCGAAATCTCGCATAAGAGATATTGCCGGTTTATTAAACAGCAGCGAAGCACAATTATTAGCAACAGGTATTGGTGAAACTGTTACTTTACTGGAAGGCGATTTTCGTGAGTTTTTAAAAGAAGTAAACACCATGGGTCGTGTAATGGCACTTACCCGTAATAACGATTGTGTACACGAACGCAAAGGTGTTTATAACAATGTATCTTTTGATAGTCCGCATGTTGGTTTAGTGTTAGATCCGGATATTGACCTTCGTTTATTTATGATGGGTTGGAAATATGGTTTTGCCGTAAACGAAAATGATCGTTTTAGTTTTCAGTTTTTTGATAAAAGCGGCGAAGCGGTACACAAAATTTACTTGACAGAAGCCAGCAATAAAGAAGCTTACGAAGCTTTAAAAGTAAAATATACAGCAGCTAACCAACAGTTAGAAATAACTACCGAAGCTTACGCTCCTACACCTGCCGAAAAAGCAGATAGTGAAATTGATGTAGCCGGTTTTCAGGAAGGTTGGAAAAACATTACCGATACGCACCAGTTTTTTGGCATACTGAAAAAATTTGGTGTAAGCCGTACGCAAGGTTTACGTTTGGCGCCGGAAGGTTTTGTAAAAGAAGTAAGCAATGATGCCATAGAAACTGTTTTACAAAAAGCATCAGAAACAAAAGCTCCTATTATGATATTTGTGGGCAACCGTGGTTGTATTCAAATTCATACCGGTGAGGTTGACAGATTAGTACGTACGGGTCCTTGGTTTAATGTATTAGATCCTGATTTGAATATACACTTACGTACCGAAGCTATTGCTAAAACCTATGTAGTTAAAAAGCCAAGCGAAGCAGGTATTGTAACTGCATTGGAAGTGTTTGACAAAAATGGTGAATTAATTATTCAGTTATTTGGCAAACGCAAACCAGGCATTCCTGAATTGGAAAGCTGGAGAGAAGTGGTAAAAACTGTAGCTGATTTTTAAGCCCCTTTAGAATAAACTAAAACGGCGACCAATATTTGGTCGCCGTTTTTTTGTAATTATCTTTCTCTTTCCATCGCCATCTTAACCGCTGCTGCTGCATTGACTATCTTACCACTGTCGCATAACTCAGTTAAATATACTTTCTCTGTATTGCTACCGGGTTTATTTACTTTTTCTGTAATAGTAGTTCCTGATTTTTTTATAATATCAACAATTTCTGTTGCCGTTAAGGTCGGAAAATAAGAGCGGAGTAATGCCGCTATACCTGCAACAACCGGACTAGCTAAACTGGTGCCATCGGCTGTTTGTGTGCCATCGCCTGCAATAGCACAATGTATATAACTACCTGGTGCAAATACATCCACCATTTTTTTACCATAGTTACTAAATGGCGCTATCCAATCGCCAATGCTGGGATCGCCGCTGGCACCTACATTAATAAAGTTGGGGAGTTTTTTATTGGCAATGGTATAACCGTTAGGGTAATGCGTATCCTTATCAATATCTGTAGCATCATTGCCAGTTGCGTGAACTACTATTACATCTTTACTTAACGCATATTCAATAGCTTCGTCTGTCCATCGTTTATCAGGCGAAACATATTTGCCAAAACTCATGTTAATCACTTTAGCACCATGGTCAACTGCATAGCGAATAGATAAAGCTACATCCTTATCAAACTCATCTTTACCTAATATGCCACGCAACATCATAATTTGCACATTATCGGCAATGCCGTCAATGCCTTTGCCATTGTTTCGTACAGCACCAATAATACTGCTTACACTGGTACCATGGTAACCACTATGTGTGGTAAGGTTATGGTTGCCGTAATGTGTTGTAGTAATATCATAACCATTATTGTTTAACAAGCTGTCACGGGCCGGACTAGGCGGAGTTATTTTTTTAATAATATCTTCTTCCAGTTCTTTTTTATAGTTTTCATAGTCTTTTAAAAAGGCTTGGTTATTAAATTCCTGGCCACGAAATACATTCCTCCATAAACTTACCAGCTCGCTATTATTTTTATTCAATACAATACTATCCAGGTCGGTGTTATTAAATACATCTTTTTTTAAAAGCTGTATCATTAATTTATTTGTTTCGCTTAGTACCTCCCAGTTTTTACGAATAAGGTTTATATTTTTATTTGCTTCTACATATTTATTATCAAGTTTTTCACCGGCTCGTTTCCATTCTCTGTATTGCCATTGCAGACTATCGGGGATGTCTTTTTGTTTTTTATTTTCAAACTGTTGTTTAAAGCGGTGGTAAGTACGGTAAATATCACTTACGCTAATCGCAAGGTTTTCGCCATTGGCGGCACCCAAATAATTCCAGCCATGGTAATCATCAATTAAACCATTGCCATCATCGTCAATACCGTTATTAGGAATTTCCTTCGGGTTCTTCCATAGTACAGGTAATAAGTCAGGTTGTAAAGTATCTATGCCGCTATCAATAACGGCTACAATAACAGGCTCACTTTTTCTGCTTTTTAGTAATTCATAAGCCTGGTTAAGACTAATGCCCATGTAACCATCTTTTTGATAGTCTAAATAATGCCAGTCTTTTATTTTGGGTTTTACAGTTTGTGAAAAAGTGCAGAGCGGCAACATTAAAAAAAGACTAAACCAGTATTTATGCATGAATGTACTATTTGGTGCAGCTATAAAAATAGACAATTGCTTTTATTGCACAATTGTTCTGAATGTTAAATTGATACGGGGCGTACTAATGCGAGTAGTTGGCGGTAGCCGATGTAGCCAATGTGTTTGGGTACGGCCTTTCATTACCAGTAAGCTACCATGCTCTAATTGTACCGAAACTGTCTCGCCGCTTTGTTTATGTTTAAAGGCAAACTTTCTTTCGGCACCAAAACTTAAGGAACCTATGGCTCCATCCGGTTTTAAATCTTTTTCTCCATCGCTATGCCATGCCATACCTTCGCTGCCGGTATGGTATAAGTTTAATAAACAGGAATTATATTGTTCGCCGCTATGTTGTTCTGTCGCTTCTTTTAACGCTAATAATGTATTGGTCCAGGGTAAGGCGTGTTTGGTTACTTTGGAATAAGTGTAAGAAAAAGGCCTATCACCATACCAGGCAACTTTGCGTTTGGTAATTATCTTTTTACCAAAAATAATAGCTTCATCCGGTTGCCAATCAATCTCGGTTAATAGCGTTTCATAATATTTTGTAGCAGTGGCAGCTTCAAATATTTTACCATAATAATTTACAATACCATCCTGTGGCAGTAAGTTAAGTTCGGCGTTATGTTCTATGGGAAAAAGGCTCATTCGTTTATTTAAAGCTTTTAAAAGTTTAAAATAAAGTGTCGGTGTAATGCGTTTATCGTTTCTTTCAACAGACCATTCATGCCGCCTATATCTTCCGGCTTGCAACCATTGGTAATAACCACAAAACCATATTTTTCTTTAGGGTTAAAAAACATAGCGCTATATAATCCATAGGCCGATCCGGTATGGCCTGTAAGTTTAACACCGGAAATTATTTTGTCATTATCAACTTCTAAGGCAAGGCCATAATCATTATCAGTTGCGTATGCAGTTTGCATTACAGCAGCACTTTTTTTACTGATAATTTTTTTGTTTTTCAACTTCCCTTTGTTCATATGCATCATCATGTACTGTGCCAAGTCATGTGCCGATATTTTTACACCACCCGTTGGCGAAAAAACAGGCGTACTATAACCCATTACATATTTGGCTAAATCTTCCCTGCGGGGATGGTAAGCGTTTTCGGCAGCCGTAAAACTATTGCTGTCTTTATTGTATTCATACAAAGTTGCAAACCGCTTACTGTCTAACGAATCATTGCAATAACCACCATATAAATTCAATGGTTTAAAAATATTTTGTACTATGTAATTATCAAATCGTACACCAGATGCTCTTTCAATAATGGTGCCTGCCAAATTAAAATTCAAATTACAATATTGATAAGTACTGCCAGGTTCATAGTCATTAAAACTTTTTGCCCAGTCAGCGTTTTTATCCGGTTGCAAAATATCTAATACAAAATAACCTTGTTTGTCATTCAAACTACTACGATGTGCCAACAACATTTTCAACGTAATTACTTTATCAGGAAACTTTGGATTACGAATAGTAAACCCCAACAGTTCGCTAATATCCTGTTGTAAAGAAATTTTTCCTGCTTGTACTAATTGCATAATACCTGTTGCCGTAAACGATTTTGATATAGATGCAATACGAAAAATATTTTCATTGGTTAATGGTGTTTTATGTTGCAGGTTGCTATAGCCAAATGATTGGTTATACACCAGCTTATTATTTTTAACAACCGCTACCGATACACCAACCGCCTGAAACCGTTGCATAATACTATCAATAGCTTTTTCAGCTTTATCGTGTTGGGCTGATAAACTGTTACTGCAAACAAATGCAATCGTTATAAGCAACCATAGTTTACACCATGCTTTCATATCATTTTATTTAAGGAGCTTAAATTTACTTAATTAAACACATTAGTAAGCAGGTAATTATTTGGTTGTCAGCAGCAGTAACACAGATGACCGTCCCTTGTGTCACTCACTTGTGCTGCAACAATTCTATTGGGCATTGCGCAGTACCCCGTATTTTAATCGGGGCCATTCCGTTCGCTAATCATCATCGTGTTTTTTTAGCAAAGCGTACCGAGTATTAAAATAATAGGAAACTAACATTAAGCTTTATGCGTTAAGCTTTCAGCTTTTATCCTAATCATCATCGTGTTATTCCTGGGTCGTTTTAAATAAGCCCATTTCATAAAGCTTGTTAAAAATATACTGCACTAAGGTTACTTTTGATAAAATAAAGTACTTATATAAGTACCTTATACTTTTAATTATGGTAAAAAAAATACTTCGCATAACACTAAAGACAATTAGTGTAATTATAGCTGCTTTGGCATTGTATGCTTTAGCTGCCTGGTTAGTACCGTATATTGGTGTAAACAAAAAAGCCATTAACCAAGGGCCGGATGAAATAACTATTTACATTAAAACCAATGGTGTGCATACCGATATTGTGGTACCGGTAAAAACACCACAGATGGATTGGACAAAATATATTAAATACGAACACACCGATGATAAGGATACTACTTTAACTTATGTTGGCCTGGGTTGGGGCGATAAAGGCTTTTATTTACAAACACCCGAGTGGTCCGATTTAAAATTTAGCACTGCTTTTAAAGCCATGTTTTATTTAAGTACATCGGCAATACACGCTACTTTTTATCCTCAAATACAGGAAGATGAAAATTGCAAAGCCATAAAAATTAGCTACCAGCAATACGAGCAGTTGAACAAATTTTTAACCGAAAGTTTTGATGTGGATGCTAACAATAATACCATACATATACCAAGTGTAAATGATGGCTATGGCAGCACTGATGCATTTTACGAAGCAAAAGGGAAATACAGTTTGTTTTACAGTTGTAATACCTGGGCCAATAATGCCTTAAAAGCTGCTGATCAACGGGCTTGTTTATGGACAGTGACTGATAAAGGTATTTTTAACCAGTACAAATAATTGGCTTATTTTTTAAACATAAAGTAAACTGCCCCAATTAATAATACAAAGGCTATAATATGGTTTACCCTAAAGGTTTCTGTTTTAAAAAATAATAATGTAAAGGCGGCAAATACTACCAGCGTAATTACTTCCTGTATTACTTTTAGCTGCAATAAAGAAAAAGGGCCGCCGTTGCCATTATAACCTATTTTATTGGCAGGCACCTGAAACATATATTCAAACAAAGCAATTCCCCAGCTTATAAGAATAATGGCAAACAAACCCAGTTTGCTAAACCATTTCCACTCGGCAAATTTTAAATGACCATACCAGGCCAACGTCATAAAGGTGTTGGCTATAATTAAAAGCGCTATGGTGTAAAACCCTTTCATGGTAATATAATTATTGTACAATATTACTGCATAGTATCACTTGGCGATACAAATTTTTTTAACCCCAAAGCGGAGTATATGCACAATGCTTCATCAGGGATATACTGATGACTGGCTGCCGGATTGCAGCGAAAAGCCCACAGCCCCGACGCAGGAGGGGCGAGGACTTGTAGCGGAAAGCCGGTACTGCTGCTGATTAGTATTACTGTTGCTGACAGCCCCAAATAATTTTAAATAAATGTGTACAGGTATGATTGTGGTCATAAAATGCCACTGCTAACCCAAACTACTTTTGTTGTAAAATATAGTGTATGCATAAAAAAGTAATTATCCCGATTTTATTATTTGCTGCTATGTACGGCGTAGTTGCTTGCGGCGGTAACAACAATGCCGGCAACACCAACACAAGCAGTACCGAGCAGCCGGCTGCAGGCGGTGGCTCGGCATCATCATCATCATCGTACGATCCTAAACGTGGTGAAGGTAAATATGATGAAACAAATGTTACCGTTGGTGCATTGGATGTGGCTATGGCCGAGAAAGGTAAAACGGCGGCTAATACCAAATGTATATCATGCCATAAACTAACCGATGAAAAATTGGTTGGCCCGGGTTGGAAGGGTGTAACAGAGCGTCGTACACCACATTGGATTATGAATTTTATTACCAATCCTGATCCGATGATTGATAAAGACCCTGCGGTGCAAGCACAGTTGGAGTTGTGTTTGGTAAGAATGCCCAATCAGAATTTAGAAGAAACGGAGGCTAGAAGTATAGTGGAGTATATGCGTCAAAACGATGGAGTTAAATAAACGTTCAAATATATTTTTATGAGAAAACTGATGATACCATGTATGCTGCTTGTGGGTGTGGTGGCGGGAGTTATGTCCTGCAAACCAAAAAATGCCGGCAGTGCAGTAAGCGGTGATGCAGCCAATAAGGTGTATGTAGCACCGGGCAAGTACGATGAATTTTACAATTTTGTTTCGGGTGGCTTTAGCGGACAATTAAGTGTTTACGGGTTGCCCAGCGGAAGACTGCTTAGAGTAATTCCTGTTTTTTCGGTTGACCCTGAAAAAGGTTATGGTTACAGCGAAGAAACAAAACCTATGTTAAACACATCACACGGGTTTGTACCCTGGGATGATTTGCACCATGTGGAAATGTCGCAAACCAATGGTGAGGTAGATGGTAAATGGGTGTTTGTAAACGGTAACAATACACCACGTTTGGCACGTATTGATTTAAAAACTTTTCGTACTGTAGAAGTACTGGAGTTGCCTAACAGTGCCGGTAACCACAGCTCGCCTTATGGTACCGAAAACTCGGAGTACATTGTTGCAGGTACACGTTTTAGCGTACCGGCCGATCATGAAAATGGTGATGTGCCTATTGATTCGTACAAAGAAAATTTTAAAGGCCATATAAGCTTTGTAAGCGTTGATAAAACAAGCGGCAAAATGGATATTGCTTTTCAATTAAAAACTCCCGGTGTAAACTTTGACCTTGCCCGTGCGGGTAAAGGCAAATCGCATGGTTGGTTTTTCTTTAGCTGTTATAATACCGAGCAGGCCAACACTTTGTTAGAAGTAAATGCTTCGCAAAAAGACAAAGACTTTATTATGGCGGTTAACTGGAAAAAAGCCGAAGAGTATTTAAAAGCAGGCAAGGGTAAAAAAGTGCCGGTTAATTATGCGCATAACACTTTTGATGAAGCAACACATACTGCAAAATCGGAAATGAAAAAAGAAGTAACCGTTTTAGATGTTGCCGAGTTAAAAGATATTGTTTACATGATACCTTGTCCAAAATCGCCACATGGTACCGATGTTGACCCAACCGGCGAATACATTGTAGGTAGTGGTAAACTGGCTGCTTTAATTCCGGTATTTAGTTTTGATAAATTACAAAAAGCCATTGCCGATAAAGCTTATGATGGTGAGTACGCAGGCATACCCGTTATTAAATACGAAGCCGCTTTACATGGCGAAGTACAAAAACCAGGTTTAGGCCCTTTACATACCGAGTTTGACGAAAGAGGTAATGCTTACACTTCATTCTTTGTATCATCGGAAGTTGTAAAATGGAATATTAAAGACCTGAAAGTGTTAGACCGTGTGCCTACTTATTATTCAATTGGTCACTTAATGATACCGGGTGGTAATACTAAAAAACCAAATGGTAAATATTTAGTAGCGTATAATAAAATTACTAAAGACCGTTACCTGCCTACCGGTCCCGAGCTATCGCAAAGTGCACAGTTGTACGATATAAGCGGCGATAAAATGCAGTTGATATTGGACTATCCAACCATTGGTGAGCCGCACTATGCACAAGCAGCATCGGCCGATTTAATACGCAATAACGGACAGTTGAAAATATTTAAAATTGACGAAAACAAACATCCGTATAAAACCAATGGCGAAGCCGAAGCAAGGGTAGTGCGTGAAGGTAATGTGGTACATGTGTACATGACCTCCATTCGTTCGCATTTTGCACCCGATAATATTGAAGGTATACGTGTTGGTGACGAAGTTTATTTTCATGTAACTAATTTGGAACAAGACTGGGATGTGCCGCATGGCTTTGCAATAAAAGGCGCCAGCAATGCAGAGTTATTAATTATGCCGGGTGAAACATTAACCTTAAAATGGGTGCCGGATCGTGTAGGTATGTTCCCCATGTATTGCACCGATTTTTGTAGTGCATTACACCAGGAAATGTCTGGCTATGTTAGGGTTTCGCCAAAAGGAAGTAATGTGCCTTTAACCTTTAGCGTGGGTAAAACCAATACACCCGATGCCGCAGAAAAGAAATAATAATGTAGTTTTTTATTTGGTATTTCATGTGTACAGCAGCTCGTAAGAGCTGCTTTTTTTATGAGTATATTTTTTTATGGCGTGCCCCTTTGTTATGCTATACCTCGGCTTCGTTCCTCAGCCTTGGTAGCACAACAAAGGGTCGGGCTGCTACGGGGTACGCTTCGCTCCCGTGCCCTGCCTGTCCTGAGCCTGTCGAAGGGCACCAGCTCCTGCGTCGCTGCCCTCCGTATCCCTCACGCAGAAAACCCTACTGTGTAAAAGGTTTTTGTTATGTTAAAGGTTGTGGTTTTAAACCGTTAAAACGGTTTTGGTAAATACAAACATTCATAGCCCACGGTTTAAACCGTGGGCTATGAAAATGCAATGTGATGTTAATGCATTTATCCATTTATATATTGATGCATTAATGATTCAATTGCCTCAGGTTAAAGCCTGTCATGTGGACACATCTTCAAGTTAATAACGCTTGGCTTGTTAATAGCCGCCAGCTTTAGCTGGCGGATTAATGTTAATAAGGAAAGGGCTTTAGCCGAATTAAAAGTTGCATTTATGTATGTTATTAAAGCAAACGACCGTTGCATAACACGATGATGATAAGCGAACCGAATTCCCGAAATAAATTCGGGATGCTGCATTTTGGCCAATAGAATTGGTGCAGCAGAAGAGTGCGACGCAAGTTAAGTTCAATCAGGGGTGGGACGCTGGCTACAAAAAAAAATAACTATATACAAATACTATATATAGTTATTAAGACTGTTCTTTTTTTATTTACAAACTAACTATAACATTTACAAAAACGTTACGGCCCATTCGGGGTATGCGGTTCCAATCGGCAAATGTGCTATAGTATTTGTTAAACATATTTTCAATACCGGTTTTTATAGTCAAATTTTTACTAAAACATTTAAACCTGTAAGATGCCGAAGTATTAAAAATTGTATAAGCCGCTGCGGCAGTTTCGCCAAACTCAGGGCTAAATTTTTTTTGTTTAACAGCACCTTCCACCACAGCATCAGCAAAAAACGATTTGTATTTGTAACGCAAGGTGCTGCCGTAACTAAATGGCTGTATTAATGGTAAATTTAGCTTGTCGTTGGTGATACCTTTTCTATACACAGTTTTGGCAGATATATTCCAACGAGGTAAAAAGCTGTAAGCCGCTTCGGTGCTAAGGTTTAACAAATTGGCATGCTGTAACTGCTCGTACACTTTAATGCCATTGGCTCCAATGGTCATGGGTATAAAATTGTTGTTAGGTCGGCCAATGATATAATCTTTTATATGAAACAAAGCGCCTTGTAATTTAACATCAAGTTTTTGTTTGTTGTACTGTATAGCAGTATTTGCTTCCCAGGATTTTTCGTTACGCATATCGGGCTTGCCCACATAATCAAAACGATCAAAGCTGTTAAATAAATAAAAGCCATATCCTTCCGATACACTGGGTGCTCTTTCGCCATATGCACCACCAACAGAAAACTTCCAATTAACCGGTTGGTAAACTAAAGCAAATGAGAGATTTTTTAACAAGCGTAAATTACCCGCTTTCATTTGCGGATAAAATATTCTTAAACTTGCTAAGCCAAACTCATCGTTTACATGGTTGTGGTGCATACTTAAACCGGCTGTGCCGTTAACACTAAAGTTTTGTGTAAGCTTAAAATTATCTTCTAAAAACAAACCGGCATAATTTGTATTTACACCAGGCCAGGTAAGCATAAACATATCTTTTTCCTCCGGGTTGTTGGAGTACATAGTCATCTCGGCCAATGATTGGTTGTGGTGTGCACTTAGGGTTGCTTTCCAATCATGTTTCGTTAATTGACCGCTAATAAAAGAATACATACCGGTGGTTTTACTCCAGCCCGGCATATCCATGCGTATGGGTACAATGGGCCTTTTAGTATCGTCCATAATATGGGTAACATTATTGTAATACAGTTTTGTCTCCCAGTTATTAATCCATGGTGTTACATGGTGTTGTATATAAGCAACCGAGCCAATAAATGCCTCTGCTAAAGAAACGTCCATGGGTAAGGCTGCGTAGCCAACATCAATGGCTCGGTCATATATTACCGAAGCTTCTATATGGCTGTGCGCATTAATTTTTTTTCCAACTGTGGCTGATACATTATACTTCGTAAACTGCGAGTATAAAATCTCGTTGTTGTTTCCGTCTTTATAATTGGTTGCGTTACGGTAGGTAAAATCAATATCGGTAAATATTTTTTGATTAGCATACTGCATATTACCTCCAACAATTTTTTGGCGGTTATTGGTTTCGTAACCGGTAAAAATATTTCCCTTTAAACCGCTACTGCCAAAGTCGGTTTTATTCCGCACTAAATCTATACTTCCGGCAATGGTTGCACCATTAGCACCACCCGCTTGTCCGCTATGAATATTGGCTTTTGATAAATTAGTTATCTCCACATACGAGGTTACCGGATCCATCTTATCGGTACAAGCACCATATATGCGCATACCGTCAATGGTTATAATACTACGTTCGGTGGCCATACCATTTAGTAAGGGCTCCCAGGCGTATGCACCTCGTTTTACCATGTTAACCTGGTTGGTATGTTCTAAATAATTGTCCAGCGAGCTTAATACTTTTGCTTTGTTATTTGATAAGGCATTTTTTGCAATAACAACTACTTCCTGTAAAGGCTTAATGGGTAAGCTGTCTGCATTAATCAAGCTGTCATTACTAATTTGCTGAGACATTGCTGCTAACGGTAATAGTGCAAGCAACAAGCCTGAAATACTATGTTTCATGATGAATAGTTTAGAAAAAGAGGTATGCATCGGAGGATAAAAGATGCTACATTGATTGCACACCTCTTTTGTTATCTAAAATTCGGTTTCAAAATAAATGCTACTGCTTTCTCTTTCAGTTGTCACAGGTTCTCCTTTTAAAAGGGTGCCTGTGGCATTTAATAATTGCAGGTTTATTTTCCAGTAACCAGTCATCGTAAGGCTTAGTTTGCCATAATAAATTTTGTCGTTTGCTTGTGTAAGATCTACATTATTTGGGGAGCCATGGTTACCCATACCCGGCATGCGGGGGTCAATTTTAATGGTGTAATTATTAACAGGGGTAAATTTGTTCATGTTTTCCATTTGGTACAATACTGCACTTATATCGTTTAAGGCTACTTTAGGTGTAGTGGGCTGTACCAAGCCAATAATATATCTTTTACCATCACTTCCTTGAAAAGATTCTACTACTCTTTTGGGTGCGGCAGTTACGTTTATTTTTTCGGTAACACTGTAGTCAATACCGTTTATGGTGTAATTAATGGTTAGCTCCCAATATTCCATATTGTTACCAGCCATTTGAAAAACTATATATCCGGCATACGTAGCGGTTGCTCCGGATTTTTTTGCCACGGTAGAAGCCGGACAAGAATGTGACATACTGTGCATGTGCATTACAGGTAACCAAGTAGCCGAAGCATTATTCACCAGACTCCCATCGGGGTTTGTAATCTGAAAGAATAGTTCATTATAACCTGTGCTTAACTTTCCATTAGTTGTATATAGATTAACAGTGTGATTACTGTTGGTAAAGGCTTTTACTAAAGAGAGTCCTTCTATTTCGTTAAGTGGTTCAATGGCGGTGTCTTTTTTTGAACAAGCAGCAATAAGTACGATGATGGCAAATAGCCAGCTATATTTAAAACGTTTCATTTATTTATGTTGAAAAATGAGCAATAGAATTCCTGTACTTTGCATTTTCATGCAAAGCGGGTATAGATAAATTGATAAATCAGGCTATTGCTTGTGGAGGTTTATCTGAACGAAACAGATATTGAAAGGAGTAATGATTGTTATCACTTAAGGTATAGGTGATTTTTTTCTGCTCAAATACAGTAGTATTATTTTCTACAACAGGTTGTTGGTAGTAGAGGAAAATTTCGGCTTGCAACGTGGCTAATGCATCGGAGGCTTCTTTCTTTTCATTTTCTTTTACAATTTGAGCCAACTTACACTTACCATTACATGCTAGTTGTGGCCGGTTTTTGTTCTCACAAAAAACCTGAACAAAGGCATTGGTATTGATCTGGTAAAAAGCAATCAGTACGCTATTCTTCATAACGCAGAAAAACATTATAGAAAAAAGTAAGGAGGCTGCTATTTTACGAAGTGAAGGCATTAATAATTTGCTAAGATGAAAAGCACTGCAAAGTTACTTAAAAACCATTTATTAGTATGGTATTAGTAGTCTATTATTAAAACATATTTAATAATATTTTTAACGTCAATTGCAAAGCTAAAAAAAGTAAACATGCTCTTTTATGATTGTAATCATACGGTTGCCGGTAGCTTGAAAATACCTTTGTGTCGGAAGAAAATGATACAGTTAGTACCTGATAAAAACGACACTCATGAAATTTTCAAAAATATCTTCGTTCTCAAAATTGTTATTATTAATCGCCGCAGTTTTATTGGCCATCAGCATATTTGTTCCCATTTGGCGAATAGAATTAGATGCACCTCAATACCCCGAAGGTTTAATGTTGCAAATTTTTGCCAATAAGCTTGGTGGCGACGTTGAAGTGATAAATGGACTTAATCACTACATTGGTATGAAGACATTACATGCGGATGATTTTGTAGAGTTTACCATACTGCCGTTTTTGATAGCTGCGATTGCATTATTCTTTTTTATAGCAGCTTTGCGAGGAACAAAACCTTGGTTATATGCCGCTTTAGTACTGTTAATACTATTTGGTATAGTGGCCATGGTAGATTTTTGGCTATGGGAATATAACTACGGTCATAACCTGGATCCTAATGCCGCCATTATTGTTCCCGGAATGGCTTACCAACCACCACTAATTGGGTTTAAACAGTTATTAAATTTTGGAGCCTTTTCTATTCCTGATATTGGAGGTTGGTTATTTGTTATTGCCGGTATATTGTTGTTAATAGCTACAGCAAAAGAAGCAGGTTGGTTAAAAAGATTTGGGAAGCATAAAAATCACACTGTTGTTATTGCCGCCTTTAGTATTGTTTTGTTAACCGGGTGTAGTAACCATAAACCCGATCCTTTACAGCTAAATATTGATATGTGTGATAACTGCCGCATGACCATTGCCGATGGAAGGTTTGGCGCAGAAATTATTACAAAAAAAGGACGTGTATATAAGTTTGACGATTTGCATTGTATGCAATCTTTCATTAAAGAGAAGACTGATGGCGATATAAATAGTTTTTTGGTAAATGATTATAGCGCAGATAATGTTTTAATAAATGCAACAACAGCCTGGTATGTACAATACAAAGAATTGAGAAGCCCCATGGGGGGGAACACTGCTGCCTACGCAGATAAAACTACCGCTGAAAAATTAGCAGCCGAACATAAATTACCTACACTAAGTTGGGAGCAACTGAATAAATAAGTTTTTTTAAAGAAAACCTACATGCTAAGGCTGGCACTTTATATTATTTTATTTTTTCTACCTGTACTACAAGTAGGTGCAAATACTATTCACGTAGGGGTCAAAGCATCTTATTCCTCAATTAAAAAAGCGTTGGCGGTGGCAAAGCCCGGCGATACCATATTGGTGCAAAAGGGGTTATACAAGGAAGGGAATATTGTTATCAATAAATCCATTGTATTATTAGGTAAAGAGCTACCAATATTAGATGGCGAAAATAAATATGAAATACTTTCTGTGAAATCCGACAATGTGGTAATAAGTGGATTTAAAGTTCAAAACTCTGGTTATAACAGTCTGGATGATCCCGGTGCTATAAAAGTATATGAAAGCAAAAATGTAATTATTTCGAATAACCATTTACACAATAATTTTTTTGGTATTTACCTGCAATACAGCCGCAATTGTATTATTCGCAATAATAAAATTATTGCCTTTGGAAAAGAGGAACAAAAGATTGGCAATGGTGTTCATTGCTGGAAAAGCGACAGCCTGCAAATTATTGGCAATACCGTGGAGGGGCATCGAGATGGTATTTACTTTGAGTTTGTAACACATTCTGTGGTTTGGCGCAACAAAGCTATAGGTAATGTACGGTATGGGTTACATTTTATGTCGTCAAATAACGATTCCTACTTTAGTAATTATTTTAAACACAATGGTGCCGGGGTTGCAGTTATGTTTACTAAAAACATTGTAATGATGAACAATACTTTTGAAGCAAACTGGGGCGATGCAGCTTACGGCTTGTTATTGAAAGAAATTTCTGATTGTTACATGAGTGGCAACAAATTTATAAGTAATACTACTGCCATTTTTATGGATGGAACCAACCGTGTACATTTTGAAAAAAATGTAATAAAGTCTAATGGTTGGGGTATAAAAATTCAAGCTAATTGTGTTGATAATGTTTTAACCCGCAACAACTTTTTAGGCAACACATTTGACGTAACCACTAACGGTACATTAACATTAAACAATTTTAAGTTTAACTATTGGGATAAATACGAGGGATATGATTTAAACAAAGATGTTATAGGAGATGTGCCTTATCGTCCGTTGAGTTTGTACTCCGTTATTGTAGAAAATAACCCGGCAACCATGTTATTGTACAGGAGTTTTATGGTTTCGCTGTTAGATAAATCAGAGAAAGTATTACCAAACCTGACGCCTGAAAATTTTATTGACAATACACCCATGATGAAGCCCTACCGCTATGATTGATATTCAACAAATAACAAAAAAGTTTGGAAAGCTACAGGTATTACAACAGCTAAACGTGCAAATGAATGTAGGCGAATGCATTGCATTAATTGGTCCAAATGGTTGTGGTAAAAGTACCTTAATAAAAATTATTCTGGGAATGGTTTTACCGGACAGTGGCAGCATTTTTTTTAATAAAAAAATTATTAAAAAAGATTATAGCTACCGTGAACATATAGGTTATATGCCGCAGATTGGTCGTTACCCCGAAAACATGACTATCGGTCAGGTAATTGACATGATAAAAGGCATACGTAAATACAAAGGAGCGCTGGATAAAGATTTGTACAACAGCTTTGAGATTGATAAAATGTTGCACAAAAAAATGCGTACACTTAGTGGAGGCACCATTCAAAAGGTAAGTGCCACACTGGCCTTTATGTTTAATCCTGATGTATTAATACTGGATGAGCCTACGGCCGGCCTTGACCCCTTAGCTGCGGAAATTTTAAAAGAAAAGATAATTGCCAAACGTAACAGTGGCAGTTTAATACTCATTACCTCACATTTATTAAGCGAATTAGAGGAGTTGGTAAGCCAGGTAATTTTTATGCAGGAAGGCAGTATAAAGTTTCATAAAAATGTAGCAGATTTAAAAGATACAACCGGCCAAGGAACTGTATCTAAGTCTATTATTCATGTGCTAAAACAACAAGCGGTATGCTAAGGATTTTAAAATACGTAGTACTGGATATTTTAAAGAACAAAATTGTAATAGCCTATGCTATTATGTTAACCTTGTTGTCCTGGAGTTCCTTTGGCTTGGAGGATAATGCTGCCAAAGGTGTTTTAACTTTATTAAATATTATTCTTTTAACGGCTCCTTTAGTATCAGTTTTGTTTGCAACCATTTATGTGTATAATAGTAATGAGTTTATAGAGTTGTTGGTTAGCCATCCGGTAAATAGAAGTATGATTTGGAAGGCGCTTTTTTTAGGATTGGCATTAAGTCTTTCTCTTGCTTTTTTAATTGGGGTTGGCGTGCCGGTATTAATTTTTGCGCCAATTAAAACAGCGTTAACCATCATTGCGGCCGGTGTATTTATTACGGTCATATTTGTAGCCATTGCTTTTTTTAGTAGTATGCTTAGCCGTGATAAAGCAAAAGGCATTGGTATTTCCATTTTACTTTGGTTGTATTTTGCCTTGCTTTTTGATGGTCTTATCTTATTTATTTTATTCCAGTTTGCTGACTATCCCATAGAAAAACTTGCCGTTACATTAAGTGCTTTAAGCCCCATCGATTTATGCCGCATCATTATTCTTATGCAACTGGATGTATCCGCAATGATGGGCTATACCGGTGCAGTTTTTCAAAAAGTATTTGGTAACGGTTGGGGCATGGCCTTTACTTTTTTGCTGTTAACCTTGTGGGTAGCCGTGCCGTTTTATTTTTCACTTTACAGGTTTAAACAAAAGAATTTATAGTTCATTACTAAACAATAATAATTAATGCAAAAAATTTGGTTATGAAACCGGATATAACTTGTCGTAATGATATAGATACAATTGTATCGCTGTTTTACAATAAGGTAAAACAGGATGAGTTTATTGGCTACTTTTTTTCAAAAGTAATTCAGGTTAATTGGGATAAACACTTGCCTGTAATGGGCGATTTTTGGGAGAATATTCTTTTTCACAGCGGCAGTTATCAGGGCAATCCACTTACTACACACAAACATATTCATCAGTTAAGTTTAACCACCAAATTACATTTCGAAAGGTGGTTGTTGTTATTTAACCAAACCATTGATGAAAATTTTGAAGGCTCCAATGCCTTATTAATGAAACAACGGGCCGATGGTATTGCTACTGTTATGCTGGCAAAAATTACACGATAATGCATCACTTTTTATTAATACTTCATTTACTTGCTGCTACCATTTGGGTAGGCGGTCATTGCATTTTATGTTTCAGGTATTTGCCTTTGGCTATGCAACAAAAAAATCCGGGGGTAATATCCGCTTTTGAAAAGCGTTATGAATTTATCGGCCTTCCCTCTCTACTTATTTTGGTTATTACCGGTATAGCGATGGCTTATCGTTATGGGGTAGTTATTTCAACATGGTTCTCATTTAGCAATAGTATAGAAAAAGTAGTATCCTTAAAATTACTATTATTATTCGCCACCGTAATATTGGCCATTCATGCAAGACTGTTTATTATTCCAAAGCTAACAGCTAAAAATTTGTCATCATTAGCTATACACATTGTATTGGTTACCAGCATTGGTATTGCTATGTTGGTGTTGGGTAGTTTTGTAAGGTTTGGCGGACTTTAACACCGTTATACTTTTATAACGTTCTCTTTTTATAACCCACACTCATAAATAATGCGCCTGCAACCAATATTACCGATGCTATTACCAATGCTTCATTAATATAAGGTATGTAAGTATAACTAAATGAGGCAATCCCTTGTATGCCTAAAATCAATTCATTTAAAAACACACCGGCTAAAAAAGTAATTATACCCGCAATCATTATCCTGCTTTGGGAAATAAAATTATTCATGTACAAATAAGCCAGTATAAAAATGCTGGTAAATGCCAGTAGCACCAAGTGTAAATAAGCAATAACAATAGGCCTAAAACCAAACGCCAGTTGGCTTACCCAAGGTATGGTAGATCCTAACTGTAATGCAAACTTTATAAAAAACGCCACGCCGCTAAATAGCAACATTATCATTGCCAGTTTGCTCAGGCCTAGGGGTTTACTTATTTTTTTTGAGCCTGCTAACAATAATAATTTTACAGCACCTGTAAACTGTAAAATTGCTGCTAACCCTATCAACAATAAAACGGCTAACGGTATTTTAAGCCATAATACCGAAAGTCCGTAAGCAGGCACGCAACTAATTACCAATAAAAAAAATACTTTTTTAAAAGCTATTACCACAATGCCTTTGGTTTGCAGGTAATGCACCAATAAACCTATACAAGCAAATAAGAACCAACCGTTGTACTGAAAATGTAAGTACCAATAAATAGTAGCCAGGTAATTATGCTGACCAATATTTTTAGTGGCCATCATATAACTTAAATAAAAAGTACCCAGTGTAGAAATAAGGTTAAAAATCAAAGCGGCATTAAACCAACGCTTGGCTTGTATGCCTTTTAAGTGTTTTGTATTTTTATAATAAAGCCAGCAATATACAAACGATACTATCACCGATGTTGTGGCAAAAAATATTGAAACCTCACCATAACCTTGTATGGTAAATGAAATTAGCATCCCCCAACTACAAGCTAAAAAACTCCATAAAGTTATATTAAACTGTTGTTTTACTTTGTCGGTAAAATTGTTTTCAAACGCATTTACAATAAGCGCCATTAATAATAACGATACCCAACCCGCAAAAGCAAAATGCGAGTGTGCATGTAACAAATTTCGTTGGTTAAAGTAAGGAAAAGCAAAAGCAATTTTATAACGCATCAGTAAGCCATACAACGCAACCAATAATAAGTTTAGTAAGCCAATGCGTGCCCAACGGGTAGTAGGTGTTAAAGTCATGCTTTGTTAGTAATAAAGTTTATGATCTACAATTTTCACTTTTTTCTTATCATTCATTTTGGTCAATGTTCGTATAACCGTTTCCACACGCAAGCCGGTACAGTCGGCTATTTGCTGGCGTGTAAATGGTATATGTACATGCAATTGCTCTTGGCAATTCATCTCCTGTTTTGTTTTGTATAAAAAGCCCGTAATTTTTTCTTCGGGTGTACGGCTGGCCAGTAACTGTGCCGCAACCGATTTATTATAAATGCGGTTAGCAAATGTGTTTAAAAACGCAACAGCTACATCCGGGTTGTCTTGCAAAATGCTTAAAAATCTTTCTCGTGTTATTTTAATAATCACCGCATCTTTTGTTGTTTGCGCTGTGCTGGGGTAGGCTTTGTTTAAAAAAAGTGGTGGCTCACCAAAGCTATCACCGGCTTTAAAAATTCCTTGTATCAACTCTTTGCCATCTTTACCTGTCGAAAAAACTTTTACTTCACCGGCAATAAGCTGGTAGTAAAATATCGGGTTATCACATTCATGAAACACAAATGCGTTCTTTTCATACTTTCTGCTAAAACCTCCATAAGTAATTAATATGTCAGGGTGTATTTGCATGTGTTTGGTAGTTTTAGTGGGGCTGTTAATAGAGGACAAAATTACAACAAAATAATAAAGGATAAAAATATCCTTTATTATTTTTATTCCCTATCTTTGTGTTGTTAATGAAAGCAGATGGAAGTAAAAACAGATATTGAAAACATAGCGCACATAAAAGTATTGGTGGATACTTTTTACAATAACGTGCAGCAGGATAAACTTTTGGGTCCCATATTTATTGGTGCAATAAAAGATTGGCCACACCACCTGGAAAAAATGTACAGGTTTTGGCAAACCGTTTTGTTAGATCAGCATACATACTCCGGCAGCCCGTTTCCGCCACATGCGCACATGCCCATTAACGAAACGCATTTCAATCGCTGGATTCAGATTTTTCATCAAACAGTTGAAACCTTATATCAAGGAAAAATTGCCGACGAAGCAAAATGGCGATCGGAAAAAATGGCCACCATGTTTCAACATAAAATAGCTTTTTACCGCGGCACCAGTATGGATCCGTTGCATTAATAAATTATGATGGGGTGCCCCAACGGGTCGGGCTGTCCGCTGTATCTTTTGCCCTGCGCTGCCATTGGCCAATGCTTCGCAAAAGGATGCCGCTTCCATCCCTCACCCGGGAGTCTGCGTAAAACAAAACCGTTTTAAAATAGCATATATCCATGATTCGTCATTCTAAGTTTTTTCATTTATTAATTATTGCCTGTATGATAGTAGGTTCATTAGCTGCCTGCAGCAAATCAAATAACGATAGTACGCAAACAAAAATTCCTTTTAGTGGTGTGTTCACCTGGGAGTTCGAAATTCCTGCAATGGGTAAGCAGTTATCAGTACATAAATTTTATGCCGATTCCATCCGCTTTGAAATGACAGGCGGGGCCTACACTAATAGTTATTTACAAAAGTTAGTATGGTATAATGCCGATGAACAACGTTGTGTATCGGTAGGTGAGGGTGGCGGTAAAGACGGTATTTACTTTGTTATGTTTTTTAAAAATGTAACACCCAATGCAATGACCATTTATAAAAAGCAATGTACCGGTAAAGAAGAAGCCATGACTATAGCCACACCCGATGCAGCTACAGAAGCCGACCATGGCTGGAACGTTTACTACCGACAACCATAAACAAGTACAGTAACATAGTACGCTAATGCGGCAGGGATAGCAGCGGAAATACTTTTTGGCAGCGTTGGTTATGTAGCCCGGCACAAAAAGATTGCAGCGAATAGCCCGGTGCTTTAGCAGCCGCCATAAAATTTAAAAAAATGAAAATAGTATCGTTTAATAAAGATGTTGTGTACCAGGAAAATAAACCTGCTGTTACCCTAATGTTGGATAATGTGTACACCAAAGAAGTTAGAATTGTATTAAGCCGCCACCAGTTAATGAAGGAGCATAAAGCGCCTTACCCAATAATGGTGCAGGTTTTAAGTGGCGTAATTGAGTTTGGTGTGCAAGGCAAAAAATACACTTTACAAGCCGGTGATTTAATTGCGCTGGATGCAAATGTGCCGCATGATTTATTGGCAACAGCCGATGCTATTGTTAGGCTAACCTTACATAAGGCTGATACAGATGAACGTGTAAAAAAAGTGGTAGAATAATTATTAAATCGTATAAAAATTAAATTGTAAAAAATGAAACGTGTTTTTTCTTTTGCTGCCGTATTGTTTTTATTGGCAGCCTGTGGTAACGAAACTCCTGCACCAACTAACCATGATAACCATAAAGCGGAAGAGAGTACGCCTGCACCAAGTACACCTGCGGTAACAAGTGGTAATACCATTGTACTAAATGGCGGCGATGATATGAAGTTTGACCAAACCGCTATTACGGTAACGGCAAACGAAGTAGTAAAACTTACGTTGAACCATACAGGCAAAATGAGCAAGGAAGCAATGGGCCACAACTTTGTATTGTTAAAACCTGGTACCGATATAAATAAATTTGCTACCGAAGCAATTGCGGCAAAAGACAATGATTATGTACCAACAAATGCCGCAGCAGTATTGGCACATACAAAAGTGTTAAGTGGTGGCGAATCGGATAGTATTGAGTTTACCATAACAGAAAAAGGAGAGTATCCCTTTATCTGTTCATTCCCGGGCCATTCGGCTATTATGCAGGGTGTAATTACCGTAAAATAAATGATGACTAACTATGGAAATCCAATATCCCTTGATGACTTTTTAATTTTAGTGTTTTGAAATTGATGCAAGCCCCGTTAGCGGGGTTTGCAGTTTTTGTAGTATTAGTTTGTGTTAATTTAATTGTAGTTTGTAATATTGCTGCTTATGGGTATTTTTTCAAAAACATGCGAGTATGGTATAAGGGCAGTATTTTATATTGCTCAGCGTTCCCATGAAGGAAAAAAATGCGGCATAAAAGAAATAGCCGAAAAAATAAATTCGCCGGAAGCGTTTTTGGCTAAAATTTTACAGAAGCTAAGTAAATCCGGTTTAATACTATCGGCCAAAGGCCCTAACGGTGGTTTTTATTTTGATGAAGAAGGCCTTACCCAACCCCTGGCTGCCATTGTTACCGCCATTGATGGCGACGATATTTTTGTGGGCTGCGCTATGGGCCTGCAACAATGCTCAGAAGTGGACCCCTGCCCCTTACACAGCGAATTTAAAATGGTACGCAGCAAAATAACTACCATGATGCACAACACCACTATTGGTAAGTTTAATGTGCAACTGGTAAATGGCCGGTTAAGTTTGAATAAATAATTTTATCCTTCTCTTTCCTGTGCCCTTAACCACCGTTCAGGTATTTCGTTACTGCTGGCTAATAAATAATCTTTGTAACTACAGGCAATAAATTTTGTGGAGGGTAATTGCATCCACCAGCGGCCGGTACGTTTGCTTTGTAAAAAAATAGTTTCTACCTCGGCAAATACCGTATGAAACTCGTTAAAGGAATCTCTTTCTTCCAAGGCTGCTTCACGTTTGGCACGGGTGCGGCCATCTACATAATACCACAACATATGTGCTATTTGTTTGGCTGTAAGCTCGTGGTTATCCAATTTGGGATTGTAACCATAAATGCCAACAGAATTTAACCCGGGGCTCATACCTGCATACTGCATAAGAATACAGCTTTCCTCGCCGGTAAAACCATTTGGTGTTATGGTATTGGCTGGTGCATATGCATTGGCAATGGCCGATATATCAAACGAAAATAAATGGCTGTTACGTATAACAGGTTCCATTTCCTCAATGCTTTCTTTTACATGGCCTACACGGAAACAATCAAAACGTAGTTTATCCATGGTTTCCAACATGCGTGGGTGTACATAATAACTTTGAAAACCTATATGGTTGTAATGACGTAAAAAGTTTGGCTCGCCGGTAAGCATGCGCATTAAAAAGTTGTCATTGGGAAATGCTGATTCCATATCCAGGTCAATCAAAGCATCTACACTTGCGGCTTCTACCAGTTGTTGGTTTTGTACATAGGCCTGGTATTGCGCCAGGGTAAGATCGTGTGAGCCACCCAATATAATAACTCTTTTGCCATCGTTAATTAAAGCATTAACAACGGTTTTTAATGCAGCATAAGTATCGCTTACAGATGAGCCGGGTTTTATATCACCCACATCGGCCAAATGAATATCCGGATGCCAGTAAAATAACTGGTAAAACTGTTTACGTATTAATTCAGGCGCAGTGCTTGCTGCTCCCATTACGCCTGCACCACGCTGTTCGCCACAGCCTACAATTACCAGTTGGGCTTCTTCTAATTCAGGAAAATTATCTTCTTCGTAAGCAACAACAAGTTTACCTAATTGTCCTTCACGGTAACCTTCGTCGTTGGTTATTTGTTGCAGGTTAACAGGCGCTAAAAAATCGGCAATATGTAAATGGTCAGACATAGCGGCAAAGATAGGAAGCGGAGGGAGAAGTTGTAAGTTTTGAGTTATAAGTTTTAAGTAAGCTTAAGGCTGAAAGCTTAAAGCAAAAAGTTGAGAAACTTGCCTGTTGCTGAGTAGCATTACAGAACGTACAAGTGATAGTCTTTAATTCATTTCCACTGGAAATAGATTAAATCCCGATCCTATCGGATCGCAACAGACGATGATAGCAGTAATGCTGTTGGCTCAATAATAAAAAACTCAAAAGCAGTTAAGATAGCTGCAATTATGGGCAATAAAAAACCCCTCCTTCGGAGGGGCTTGGGGAGGCTTTTTATAAATCCGGTTGCGGTGTATAACGCAAATAAGGTTTTACTACCTTAACACCTTTTGGAAATTTTTGAATTGCATCTTCGGTACTAACAGCAGGTACAACAATTACATCTTCGCCATGTTTCCAATCGGCCGGTGTAGCAACACTATGGTTGGCGGTAAGTTGTAAGGAGTCAATAACACGTAACACTTCCACAAAGTTACGACCGGTAGATGCCGGATAAGTAATAATTAATTTAACCGCTTTATCGGGCCCAATAATAAACAAGGAGCGAACGGTTGCTGTAACAGATGCGTTTGGATGAATCATATCATACAAAGTAGCCACATTACGATCAGCATCGGCAATGATAGGAAAGTTTACCGTGGTGTTTTGCGTTTCGTTAATATCGCTAACCCAGCCATGGTGTTTATCCAACGGATCAACACTAACGGCTAATACTTTTACATTGCGTTTGGCAAACTCATCGCTTAATTGTGCGGTACGTCCCAGTTCGGTGGTACACACCGGCGTATAATCTGCCGGGTGCGAAAACAAAACACCCCAGCCATTGCCTAAATATTCATGAAAATCAACTTCACCAATGGTGGTTTGGGCTTTAAAATTGGGAGCCGTATCCCCTAAACGTAACGACATAATTATAATTTTTAGATAAACAAATCTAACGTTTTATTAATACCCTACCAAAAAAGTAGACTAAATAAATAAACTTTAACTATAACGATTGTTTGTGAGAAAAACGGGGAGGTAGCGAATTACTCGTGTTCGCTAAGATCTTTTAAAGTGCGGTTTTCAACAATTTGCAAGGTGGCGTCACGCACTTCTACCATCATATCGTGCAGGTAACAATGTTTTTCGTTACAGTTTTTGCAACGTTCGTAAAAATAAAGGCTAACGCAGGGTAGCATGGCAATAGGTCCATTAACCAAACGGATGATGGTTGCTACTTTTACTTTTTCGGGTTTTTGTTTTAAAAAATAACCACCGCCTTTACCTTTTTTACTATCCAGTATATCGGCTTTTTTAAGTTCCAGCAAAATGTTTTCCAAAAACTTTAAGGGTATTTTTTTCTTCTTGGCAATATCCGATATCAATACCGGACCCTCATTAAACTTTTCAGTTAAGTAGGCCAGTGCCTTAAAAGCGTATTGCGATTTTTTTGATAGCATGTTGTTACGGTAATAACACTAAAGTATAACGAATTGTTGAATTTTTTTGCAGCATAGCCGCAACGCCACAATATTTATTTAACGATAACTCAATGGCCTTACGTACTTTATCTTCATTTTCGGCATCAGTATGCAGTTGGTACACCACTTCAATATCTTTAAAAACTTTCGGATGCTCCTCTGTTTGCTCGGTGTTTACTTTTATACTAAGCCCGGAAAAACTCACTCGCATTTTTTCTAAAATATCCACCACATCAATACCCGAGCAGCCGGCTAAACCAGAAAGTAACAGGGATTTTGGCCCCGGACCTTCTTTTTTATCGCCATCAATCCTGAAAGTATTGCCTTCGAAAGTACTGTCAAAAACATGATTATTAATCCAAATGGTTTCCGTTGTCATGCTCAATTTATTTATTAAAATGCGTTTGTTTTTTGTTTGTCATCTGCAGTGCTACTATCACCGTCTGTTGTGTCACTCACTTGTACGTTCTGTAATTCTATTCAGCATTATGCAAATTTCTTCAGCTTTCTGCTTTAAGCTTTTAGCATTCAGCTAATATTACAATAATACTATTAAATAATTACTCGGGCAAACGGTGTTTTTTGTTCACTAAAATATTGTCAAGGTTCCATTCAATACGTTTATTAAATGGATGTTGCCTTACGGCGCAATCTGTTTTCTGGCATAGCTTACATTGAAAAGGTAAACAAGCATCTGAGTGAATAAACAGTTCCACCGAGTCGCCAAATTTGTTGCGAACTAAATCAGTCAGTTTATCAATTTCAAGATGCGCTTCGTTTAAGTTATAATACCAGGGTAGGGTAACATGACAATCAATATGTAAAATGCTGCCGTATTTAATTACCCGTAAATTATGCAGGTCTACCCAATTCTCCGATCGGTTGTTATTTAAAACATCTACCATTTTTTCCAGTAGTTGCTCATCGGCTTCGTCCATAATACCGGCAATAGATTTGCGCAAAATATTATACCCGGTGTAAACAATAACGGCTCCAAATATAATAGCAACCACACTGTCTATCCAGGTTTGGCCGGTAAAATACAGTAATACCAAGCCTACAATTATACCAATGGTGGAAATAGTATCGCTTTGTAAATGTTTGCCACTGGCAATTAAGGCCAGGGAGTTATTGCGTTTGCCGGTTTTAATGCAGTAAAGACCAGTTAGGTAATTAACCACAGCGGTTATGGTAATAAGCCAGATACCGGTATCTATTTTTTGTAAGGCAACCGGGTAAAGCATTTGTTCAATGGCTTTGTACAAAATAATTAATCCGGCTATACCAATTAAAGTGCCTTCAAAGGCGGCCGATAAAAACTCGGCCTTACCATGTCCGTACGGATGATCTTTATCACGAGGTTTGGCCGCAACATACAGGCTGTACAAACCAATAAAACCTGCGGCAACATTTACTATGCTTTCCAGTGCATCGGTTAAAATAGCAACAGAACGTGTAGAATACCAGGCAATAAATTTTACTACCAGTAATACAACCGATATAACAGCTACCAGCTTTTGTACTTTAATATTTTCTTTAGCGGCTTGCAATGGATAAGTAAGTTATGAAAATTGTTGTTGATAATATAGGCAGTTGTTCGTTGTTTTCCTTCTCAGCCGAGTCTCATGTAAGCATTGTGCGTTGGCTATGGACTCGGCGTTTAGCATCTTGGGGTACAAAATTTTTAACTCTTTTCGTTAACGCCGAGTCCCCTGCGGGAGACTCGGCTGGGAAGAACTATTGATTAAAACAAATTATTCTACACCCAACTTTTCAATCGCATTTTTTAACCATAATTGTTTAGCAAAAGGTAAAAATGCAGGCGGTGCTGTTTTAAAATCATTTTCGTTTTCGTAACGACCATCTAATCGTATTAGTGCTTCGTATTCGCTGCCACCTTTTGGCTGGGTGGCTAAATTTACATTGTCGGTTGTAAGGGTAAAACTATCCGTTACATTTTGTTGTACCCACATATTGCCACGCAGGGCATATTTTACACTGTCCTCGTGCATAATTACTTTCATATATGCCGGCGATACGTCGCCACGGCAGGCAGTTTTATATACCACTGATGTTTCTACAATGCCGTTATTGTTTAAGTCGGTTATTTGTACGCTGTCAATGTATTGGCAAGCAATATCAACCGGGCAATCGTCCATGCTATCATGAATTTGCCAAAGTAGTTTATACTCCTCGTTGTTTTTTACATAATGAAAAGCATGTAAGGATGCTGTTGCCCCTTCTTCGTCATCGGCATTGGTGCTGGTAGTTGGTGCCACCTGCGAAGTAATTAATAAATTATCCCCTAAAGAATCCTGCCATTGCCATGCCTGGTATAATGTGCCTTTAAATTTGATGGTAGCAGGTATATCGGCAGCTTTTATTTGCAGTATATTAAACCTTGCCATTGGGTTGGCTACGGTATTAAGTGTGTCGGTGTTAGTTGCTTGTTGGTCGGCATTGTTGTTACAGGCAAATAGTAGTACCGTTAAACAACTAAATAACAGGTTATATAGTTTCATAAATATATGGTTGGCTTTTAACGAAAATGATAACCCACGGATGACCGTGGGTTATGACTTATTTTTTATAAATAATATTTAATACTAAAAACGACCGGCAATATAACACGATGATGATTAGGATAAAAGCATTAAGCTTAACACATAAAGCTTAATGCTAGTTTTCTATTATTTTAATACTCGGTACGCTTTGCTAAAAAAAACACGATGATGATTAGCGAGCGGAACGGCCCCGATTAAAATACGGGGTACTGCGCATTGCCCAATAGAATTGTTGCAGCACAAGTGAGTGACACAACAGGCGATCATCTGTGTTACTACAGTTGGATAACAAAAAAATTACCCTATTACTGCCTGATAACGCTCGGCTACATAATCCCAGTTTACTACCGACCACCAGGCATCAATATAATCGGGACGTTTGTTTTGATAACGCAGGTAATAAGCATGTTCCCACACATCTAAACCTAATAAGGGCACACCTTTTATTTCGCTGGCATCCATTAACGGATTATCCTGATTAGGCGTAGAACCTATTTTTAATTCTTTACTACCATCAACATATAACCAGGCCCAGCCGCTACCAAAGCGGGTTTTGCCGGCATCGGTTAATTGGTTTTTAAAAGAATCGAAGGAATTAAACTGTTGCTCAATGGCGGTTAATAATTTGCCACCTGCTTTATCACTACCGGTAGGCGATAATGATTTCCAGAATAATTCGTGGTTATAATGTCCGCCTGCGTTGTTACGCATTTTGGTAGAATATTTTGAAATATTGGCCAGTACATTTTCTAAACTTGTTTTAGTAGCATCTACACTTTCGCTGGCAACAGCTTCTTGTAAAGCTTTTGCATAAGCGGCTGCGTGTTTGGAGTAATGTATTTCCATAGTAGCGGCATCAATGGCTTTTTCTAAAGCATTGTAGGCATATGGTAATGGCGTTTGGTTAAAACCGGTTGTTAAGATGGCTGCATTGTTAGCGGCCGATTTGTTATTACAGCTACTTAAAAATGTACTTACTGCTGCCGAGCCAACCGATAATGCTACGCCGGCCTTTAATGATGTATGAATAAAATTACGGCGGGAGTGTAGCGGGTTACTTTTCATCTTTTCGGTTTTAAAACGTTAAGGACTAAATTGTATAACAGTAAAAGCTATTGTGGAGTACTGCTTTTTCAAAGGTAAGCATATTCACAAAGCATGCCAGTTTATGTTGTGTTGCTAACGATAAAATAATGGCTTATTTATCTTTTTTTAAGGCGGCACGTAACTTTTTTACCAAACGTTGGTAAAACTCTTTATTAAACAATTGTGAGTCACGCATGGCTTTATACGTTAAAAATATACCAATAGGTACCAATACAAAAGTGGCCAACCAAACACCTGTAAAAGGTGATAAGGAACCTTCCTTGGCCAGTTTTTCGCCCATGCTATTGGTAAAGAAAAATATCATGAAGAAAATAATGGCAATTACCAACGGCGTACCTAAACCACCTTTACGAATGATGGAACCAAGCGGTGCCCCAATCATAAACAATACTAAACAGGAAAGAGATAAAGCAATTTTTTTATGCCACTCAATTTTATGACGACGTAAGATTTTTTCTTTATCCTTATAGTTAACAATGGATGACTCCAGGTTTGTTCTTAATGAGTTTACCTGACTTAATGCACGGTTTTGTACACTTACTTTGGCCGAGTCGGGCAATAGTTTATAAAAGGCAGAATTTTTTGCATCATCCGCCGCTGCTGTCGAATCAGCCATTTTTTTGGCTTGCAGGGTAAGGCTATCGGTTATATGTTGCAGGCTGTCCTTCTTTTTATTTTCGGTAGCCAAACTATCTAGTATAGTTTGCTTTTTATCGGGGTTAATTTTTATAAGAGCGTCAATTTTTTTGGTTGAGTCGGCTTTGGCCTTTACCACCGCCAAACTATCCACCTTGTGCAGGCTATCTTTTTTACGAATATTTCTTTCAATCAGTAGGCTGTCCATTTTAACTGCGGCTGTGTCGGGTGTAAAAAAGCCGTAATCGCTGCTGTCTTTAAAATTGTAATTGCGTGTGCTACGCATACTATCCATGTAAGTAGTTACGGGTAAGTATTTGTAGTTGTCGTGGGTTAAGCCTGTTTTTAAATATGCGTTTTCTTTTTTAATAGAGTCAATGGCCACGTTTAACTGGCGCATGGTAAACATTTTTTCATTACCCTTGTTAGTGCTGTCCGATGTAAGGCTTAAAATAAAAGTACTCAGGTCAAAAATTTTCTTGTACTCCTTAAACCCCATGCGTATGTATTCGGTTTCGGCATTGGCACCATAGCGGTCGCCACGTTCTTCGTAACGGATACCGTTTTTCAGGTTAAACTCCAGCAAGCGACTATTATCGGGGTTGGTTTTCATTACGCCGCTTTCGGCTACAATAAAATTATCCTGTAAGGAGCTGGCTGTTTCATAAATAATAATATCCTGTATAATACTGTCATTCGCTTCTTTTTTGCCCACTTTTATGGCAAACCCCGGAATTTTATCATAAAACACGCCTTCTTTCAGGTTAAAGGCAGGTTTAGCGTGCACAATGTCTGACAGTAATGTTCTTGATTTTAGTGTAGCAACCGGTATTACGTTGTTGGAAAAAGCAAAGGCCAGCAAACTGATAAACACGGTAACAATAAACAAGGGCCGCATAAAACGCAGTAGCGAAATACCAGCCGATTTAATGGCCACCAGCTCAAAGGTTTCGCCCAGGTTACCAAACGTCATTAAGGAAGATAGTAAAACTGCCAGCGGCAAGGCAAGTGGTACTAATACAGCACACTGGTACCAGATAAACTTAAAAATAATGGTAGCGTCAAGTCCTTTGCCCACAAAATCATCAATCCACAGCCAAAAAAACTGCATAACCAACACCAACACCGTAATAAAAAACGTGGCGATGAAGGGGCCGATAAATGATTTTATAATAAGCTTATCTAACTTTTTAAACACCGTGCTAATGAATTGATGGATGCAAAATTAAGGCTTTCTATAAAGGCGTTACCTTATTGCGGGCTGCTTTACAACTTTTAACACAAAAACCGCAAACCGTTAAGCCCAGGTTGCTTGCATATTGCCACAAAAAAACCTTGCTACAGGTAACAAGGTTAAATTAGGTATACCAAAACGCCAATAAAACTATTGTGTTTTGCCAATATTATTAGTTACCTAAGCGGTGAAACAGGTCCTTAACCTGATAGTCCCACAACTGGCTTTGGTCTTTAATTTCTCTTTTCTCAGCAAAGTCTTTTACTACCAATATAGTTTGGTTGGTAATTTCCGATTTATCAATGCTAAATTCAAAATACTCTTCATTAGGGCCATCCAACCAACGAAAGCGTATAAGTTTATCTTGTTCCTTTTCTAAAACTTCCGCCTGTTGAAAAGTGCCGTTCCAACCAAAATAAAAAATCTGGTCACGTTCGTCCACTTTTTCGGCAAACCACTCGCCTAAACCGGCCGGGGTTGATAAAAACTCATACAATATGGCAGGGGAGCATCTAACAGGAAACTCTAACGTATATAATTGCTTACTCATTTTTTTATAAACCTGAACTTGCTATTCAAGGCCTGCAATAATAAATAAATTAAACTTGTTTCAAAATATTTTTTTCACTATTTCTCATTTTTTTCAAAAATATTTTTTCTATATATAAAATATAATTAAAAATTAAGCGTTTACCTATAGATGTAATTTTTTGGTTTTTATTAACAAATACCTTAAATTGCTATGTACTTCAATATTTTATAGCCGTTTTCCCTTAAAATAATGAGGCACATTATCCTAACCGAATGACTAACTCCACACCTTTAGCTATCCTGTATCTACGCCACCAATAAAGCCGATACATCCTTTTTTAATACCATTGTAAAACCAATATCTAATCACCTATGAGTATGCGACAGCTCAAGATCACGAAGTCGATAACGAACCGTGAATCTCAAAGTTTAGAAAAATACCTTCAGGAAATAGGCAAAGTAGAGCTTATATCGCCTGAGGAAGAAGTACGTTTAGCCGTACTTATTAAACAAGGCGACCAACGCTCACTTGACCGTTTAACCAAAGCCAACCTTCGCTTTGTAGTTTCAGTAGCCAAACAGTATCAAAACCAGGGCCTTTCCTTACCCGATCTTATTAATGAGGGTAACTTAGGACTTATTAAAGCTGCACAGCGTTTTGATGAAACCCGTGGTTTTAAGTTTATTTCCTACGCCGTTTGGTGGATTCGTCAAAGCATTTTACAATCTTTAGCCGAGCAGGCCCGTATTGTAAGGTTGCCTTTAAACAAAGTTGGCTTAACCAACCGTATTCAAAAAGCGTTTTCAGCACTGGAGCAGCAGTTCGAAAGAGAACCATCTGCCGAAGAACTGGCCGATTTACTGGAAATGGATCTGGAAGAAGTAACTTCTACCCTTGGCATAAATGCCCGCCACGTAAGTATGGATACCCCAATTGCCGATGGCGAAGACGGTACTTTAATGGATTTGATGGAAAACCCTAACGCAGAGCGTACTGACGAAAACCTGGCCCATACCCAATCGTTAAAAACCGAAATTGACCGCAGTTTAAAAACACTTACCGACAGGCAAAAAGAGGTAATCTGTTACTTTTTCGGCATCGGCGTCGATCATCCTATGACGTTGGAAGACATTGGCGAAAGGTTTAACCTAACCCGCGAACGTGTTAGACAAATAAAAGACAAAGCCATCACTAAATTACGTACAACCGAAAGGTGCAACGTGTTACGAACCTACTTAGGCGCATGATAAAATTTATACACTAATTTATTTATAAGTCTGTTATAACTAAGCGGTTTCCGGGGCAGCCTGGGCCGCTTTTTTGTGTTTGGGGTTGAAGGTTTTTGGTTTAAAGTTTAATGTTGTCGTGCATACGCAGGTTTTCTTCTCTATACTAAATACTTTATACTGAATACTATATTTTTTATGAACCCTGCTTTTGTTCCCTGATTGGGCTTCCGTTGCGTCGCACTCTTGTACATTCTGTTCGCTACTCAGCAGGCTGGCGCAAGCAAAACGCTAAAGGCTTAATGCTTAAAGCTTAGTGCAGTGTATTGGATGTTGAATTCTCCCCTAACATTAAACCTAAAACTTTAAACCTTAAACGTTCTAACCTTTTAAGCCCGAATTGACGTACCTTTGCCCCTCATCTACTGTTGCAAAACAGCAAACTACTACAACATGAAAAAGAGTACAGCAGGGCAATTTGCAAAATTTGCCAAAAAGAAAAGTAATGCCGCTATAAAAGAAGGCTTTAAACAAGAAAAAAGGGCCTACAAAAAAGAAAGAGCTGCTTTTTTTGATCAGCAAAAAGCGGAACAACGTGCCAAAACCGGCCAACCCATTGTTTCAAAAACAGGAAAAGGAAAGGGTAAAGAAACCGTAATTGTAAACCCCGTTACAATTGAGCGTACTATTACCGACGATAAAATGCCATTAAATAAATTTATTGCGCATTCAGGTATTTGTGGTCGCCGCGAAGCAGCCGAGTTGGTAAAACAAGGCTTGGTAAAAGTGAACAAAGCCGTAGTAAACGAACCCGGTTTTAAAGTATCACATACTGATGAAATAACAGTAAATGGTAAAAGAGCTTTTTTAGCCAAAAACCTGGTGTACATTTTACTAAACAAACCCAAAGATTTTATTACCACTACCAGCGATCCGCAAAACCGTAAAACGGTTTTAGATATTATTGGCAAGGCAACACCTGAAAGAGTGTATCCTGTAGGTCGTTTAGATAGAAATACAAGCGGAGTTTTGTTACTTACCAACGATGGAGAGTTATCGCAAAAATTAACACACCCAAGTAACCAAATTAAAAAAGTATACCACGTAACCTTAAACAAACCTTTGGAAAAAGGTCATTTTGAGCAAATTTTAAAAGGTGTGGTACTGGAAGATGGTCCTGCCAATGTGGATGTACTGGCTTATGCCGATATAAAAGATAAAACACAGATTGGTATTGAAATTCACACCGGCCGTAACCGTATTGTACGCCGCATTTTTGAATCATTAGGCTACGATGTAAAAAACCTTGACAGGGTAGTATTTGCCGGCCTTACCAAAAAAAATGTAGAACGTGGTAAATACCGTTTCTTAACCGAGAAAGAAGTAAGAGATTTAAAATATTTTAAGAAAGGAAAGTAGTTCATTGTTAATGGTTAATCGTGAACTGTGTAGAGACGCCATGCTGGCGTCTTGATGATAGCATATTATAAAGCCTCGGTTCGTGTCTCACGAACCGAAGTTGTCTATAATAAGTAATTACAAATAAAAGAGTGATACTTGCAAATTGCTGAATAGAATTACCGGACGACCCCGATTAAAATACGGGGTACTGCACAATGGCCAATAGAATTGTTGCAGCACAAGTGAGTGACACAACAAAAGCCCAATCAAGGGAGGAACGCTGGTAACAAAAAAGTAAAAAATGAAATTAAGTCAACATACAATTTTTGAAAACGAAGATTTAATAGTAATTAATAAACCATCTGGTTTGTTGTCAATACCTGACAGGGAAGGCAAGGAGGTGTCGTTAAAAGCCTTGTTGCAACAACAATTTGGGCAAATATTTACGGTACACCGTTTAGATAAAGACACCAGTGGCGTTATTGTTTTTGCAAAGAACGAAACGGCGCATAAATTTTTGTCGCAACAATTTGAAGAAAGACAAACCGAGAAATTATACAACGGAATGGTTATTGGCGAACCATACCCTGAAGAAGGCTCAGTAGAAGCTTCGATTGCACCACACCCGGTAAAATTGGGTATGATGACTATTCACAGAAGTGGCAAACAAGCGTTAACGGATTATAAAGTGTTGGAAAGTTTTGGTACTTTTTCCTGGATGGAGTTCAGGATTCATACCGGACGTACACACCAGATACGTATTCACATGAAAGAAATTGGCCACCCCTTGGTAGCCGATGAATTATACGGTGATGGCAAGCCCATTTTATTATCGGCTTTAAAAGCAAAATTTAAGCTGGCAAAATTTGCAGAGGAACAGCCCATTTTGGGCAGGTTGGCATTGCATGCAGCCAGTTTAGGTATTTTATTACCTAATGGTGAAAAACAAACTTTTGTAGCCGAAGCACCTAAAGATTTAAGAGCCACTTTACAGCAGTTGGAAAAAATAAAGCTGAAGAAAAAACGTTAGTAGGGTTAGTTATAATTTTATATCTTGACTTCTATTAAAACTTTTTACAAATATTATTGCTTTGTCGTAATCGCTTGCCTTGGTTTGAGTGCCTCTTTTGCACAAACTAATTTATTACTGAACGGCGGTTTTGAAGATATAAATACCTGCACAGAATATAGCTCGGAATGTGGCGTGGAAGGCTGGTTTTATTTACGTGATGTAAAAGCCCAGATGTACTCACAGGAAGAAGGCACACTAAACCTGGGCGATAACTCCTATGCTGTTTTTTACGATTGGGTAAGCCACACCGGCTTTTCGCCCATTATTGGCACTATGCTTCCATGTAATTTAAAAGCAGGAAATAAATATACTTTCAGCGGTTTGTTAAGTGTAAAACTTAATCCTAAACTGGTGTTTGTGCCCGGGGTAGTAACCGGTGAGTATTATTATGTACCCAACCGGCCTTTTGCAAAACCTATGCAACCGGATTCCATCTTAAAACTGAAGCCTATACCTGACTCACGGTTTTATAAGTTTGAATATAGTTTTACGGCCACCGGTAACGAAACCTACTTAACTTTTGGTGCTTTTGTAAAAGAAGATGAGTTAACAGGCAAGCGTATGGTGAATAAAAAAGAAACCATCGAAATGGTGATGGATAATTTTGCGCTGGTACCTGATGACCCAACAGAAGGGTTATGTGATGCATTTACACAACAGCAAAAAGCCATATACAATTACAATTATCGGCATAAATTATTGGACAATACTTTATACGCTAAGGGTAAATTGCCGGTGGTGTTTGATGGCGATACAGCACAATTAACGGCCAACACTATTGTGCCGGTTAAAGTACCACTTACCGATACCTTGCGCTTAGGCGATGTATTATTTGATTTTAATAAAGCCGATTTAAAAACAGAAGCGGAAAATGTGTTAGGTAACTTTTTTACCAAAACTGATCTTGAAAGTATTGACAGTATTGTGGTGCAGGGCCATACCGATTCGGTTGGTACAGCCGAAAGAAATAACGAATTAAGTTTACAACGCAGTAATAGCGTAGCCCAATGGTTGCAAAAGTTAAATATTATTGTGCCTGATAAAATAACTACACAGGCTTTTGGAAAATCCAGACCGGTAGCTACAAATACAACAGCAGCAGGCAGAGCAGCTAACCGTAGGGTAGAAATAATTATTTTCCGCCGCGAGTTATAACAATTTGTTGTATCATGCGAGCAGTTTACACATGACTTCACCAACAAAAATATTACAGCAATATTGGGGGTTTAATACTTTCAGGCCTTTACAGCAGGATATTATAGAAGCTGTATTGGCTGATAAAGATACACTGGCCTTGATGCCAACCGGTGGCGGTAAATCATTGTGTTACCAGGTACCGGCGTTGTGCAGGCCGGGTGTATGTTTGGTAATATCGCCATTGATTGCGTTAATGAAAGATCAGGTAGAAAACCTGCGCAAGAAAAATATTACAGCTTATGCCATTTACACCGGCATGAGCCGCAAAGAAGTGGAACAAACTTTACAAACAGCTGGTAATAGCAATTGTAAGTTTTTGTATGTATCGCCGGAAAGATTAGAAACAAAATTATTTCTGGAATACTTACCTGCCTTGCAGGTAAATTTAATTGCAGTGGATGAAGCACATTGTATATCGCAATGGGGCTACGATTTCAGACCACCTTATTTACGAATAGCCAAGTTAAGAGAAGAGTTGCCTAATGTGCCCGTGCTGGCTTTAACAGCCTCTGCAACACCGGAAGTGCAGTTGGATATTTGTGATAAACTGCAAATTGTCGATGCAAAAAAAATAGAATGGTCGGTTTTTAAACAATCATTTGAAAGAGCCAATTTATCGTATAGCTTATTTAACGAAGCAATTTTTATTACAAAAATTGTAGACATTTTAAGCAAGGTACAAGGCACGGCGATTGTGTATTGCCGTACCCGTAAACAAACAAGGGAAATAAGTGATCAGTTGAGGCTGCAACAAATTTCGGCAGATTATTACCATGCCGGTTTAACTCAGGAAGAAAGAAATGCCCGGCAGGAAGCCTGGATAAGTAACAAAGTAAAAGTAATTGTATGTACCAATGCCTTTGGTATGGGTATTGACAAACCTGATGTGCGATTGGTTATACATGCGGGTGTGCCGGATTGTTTAGAAAACTATTATCAGGAAGCAGGCCGGGCCGGACGTGATGGTAAAAAAGCATACGCCGTACTGTTAACCAATGCAAAAGAAACGGACCAGCTTTTGGCTATGCCGGATATACGTTATCCTTCTTTGGCTGATATTAAACAAGTGTACCAAAGTCTGGTTAACTATTTACAAGTACCAACAGGTGGTGGTAAAGACGAGAGTTATGATTTTAATATAACCGAGTTTACCAAAAAGTTTAACCTGCATCCGCATAACGCTTACTACGCATTACAAGCCATCCAAAGTGATGGTTGGTTTATATTGAGCGAATCTGTTTTTAAACCATCTACGGTAGCTTTTAATTGTACCAAACAATATTTGTACGCCTTTGAAGAAAAACATCCGGAGTTGGATCCGGTGATTAAAAGTTTGTTACGTGCATACGAAGGCATATTTGACAGACAAGTAAATATTTCCGAAAAAACAGTGGCTTACTTAGTGCGTAGTACTCCAGAAAAAGTAAAGGAGCAATTAATACAATTGCACAATTATAAGATAATACAATACCAACCTCAGAAGGAAGTGCCGCAAGTATATTGGTTACGTAACCGTGTACCGGTTAATGAATTGGCGATTGATATGGTAGCTTACGATAAACGTAAAAAAATATTCAAAGCTAGGGTAGAACAAATGGTATCTTTTGTAGAAAATACAAAAATCTGCAGGGCTAAAGTAATTGGTAATTATTTTGGTGATGAGGCTATTACCGATTGTGGTATTTGCGATGTATGTTTATCAAAAAAGCAAACGAAAATGGATGACGCTTTATTTACTGCTATTAAAAGCGATTTATTGTTAGCGATACAACAAAAGCCAATTACTCCTACATCTTTATTGCAAGAATTAAAAAAATATAATAAAGCACATACAAACGAAGTAATACAATTTTTACTGGCAGAACATATACTTACCCAAGATAAAGATGGTAATTTGCTTAAGTATAAGTAACAATTTGCCATGTCCTGGTCCATATTAATCGTTTAGCCTGCTTTCAATGTCCATCTGTTGGTGTAGTATCCTTATAATCTCTATTACGTTGTCTTTTAAGTTTATTCTATAGAAAATATAATGTGATTTTACTTTGGAGCGGTAATAATTTTTTCTGATATGATTGTAGTCTTTTCCGGAAGTTGGCTCTTGGGTTAAGTATTCAATTTCGTCAAGTATTAAGTTAACGTATCTATCCGCTTGTTCAACAGACCAAGTTTCAAAAGTGTAAAGCCAAATATTTTCAAGGTCAATCTGCGCTTCGTTACTTATTTTATAAGTCATTATTTAGAAACATGTTTTTGGTGGATAGTTTTTAATAATTTTTCTCGATTAAAATTTTTTACAAATCCAGATTTTTCACCTTTTTTGAGTTCTTTAATAAGCTCTGTTCTCTTCGTTTCTTCGTGTTCAAACATTCTCAATGCAGCTCTTACAACTTCGCTTGCAGATGAATATTTTCCCGTTTTAACTTGTTCATTTATGAAATTGTCAAAATAGTCGCCAAGTAATATTGATGTGTTTTTTGCCATGATTTCAATGTTTGTTCCAAATATACCAAGAATTGGTATGTCTAACGGTTTTTATAAGTTAATTTTGATAACGAAATTTTCAAAGATTGGGTAAAACAAACTCCTTAATAATTGTTTCTTATCTCTTTTAAAAAGGTTTCTACCGTGCGACGAACATGTACTGCCGATGTTTGATGATTGTTTACCAGTACAGAGAAAATTAACTCCTTACCGCTTTTGGTGTAGATAAATCCGCTTAATGCTACCACGCCTGACAATGTACCTGTTTTAGCAAACAGATAAGGCTCCTGCGCATCGTTATAATAGCTGCTTAAAGTACCCTTGCCGCCAGTTGGGAAAATGCCTTTAATCCGCTCCATTCCAAATTCCGTTTTCATTTTTTGTAGTATGTGTACAAAGTCTTGCGGTGTAAATAAGTTATAACGGCTAAGCCCCGAACCATCGGCCCAGGCTGGCTTTTGTGGTAATTCTTTTAAATCAGTTTTTAAAATAGTATCAATCATTTTCCGATGATCCATTTTGTCCAGCAAGGCAAAACTGCTCATCAATAAAGTTTGTTCTGCATAAAAATTATCGCTGCGGTACATCATGCGTTGCAACATGCTGTCGGTGGGTTGCGAGTGAATGGGGTGCCATTGTTTAATAGTAACAGATTCCCGACTGGTATAAGGCTTGTAAAGTAAATCGAATTTTTGTGAGACATTACTCTTTTCAAGATAATATTGAAAAGGTATGTGTAGCGTGTCTTCAAGTATGGCCGTAGTAGTATTTGTGTAATTTGTTACGAAAGGAATTTCAGTAGTAGCAAATGAAGTAGAAGATGATCCTGTGTTAAATTTATTACTACTAATATCTCGTTTTAATGAAATTTTAGGAAGCGAATCACTAGTCCACTCGGCTGGCGGATCAGTTGTATTGTTTACCATTCGGTTTAACCAGGCGTTGCCGGTTTCAAAAAGTTTTACAGCAGATGTATACGGACGTAATGTGTCCGATACTTCTCTGTTAGCCACAGCCAACATTTGTACAGTCGCCACATTGCCAAATATGGGAAAAGTATTTCTTTCTGCCATATAATAAGATTGGTAATCGTTCCAGCTCCAACCATTGCCCCATCGTTCTACATTCGATCCGTCGTTGTAAAAAGTAGCGGGTGTTTTTTGTTTTTCTTTAAAAGTCGTTCTTAAAAAATCAAAAACGGGTTGCTGTTTAAAATCAAGATGAAAAAATGTGGGATCGCCTGTAGGGCGTATAGCTACAATCTTATCTTTAAATCTTGTTTCTTCCGGTATGCCGTACAGTAAACCAGTCAGGCTATCACCCAAATACTTCATACCCAAATAACAGGTAGGTATTTTGGTATTACTCGCAGGTACAAAATATTTATCGGCCTGATAATTATACAGGTACTTATCAGTAGCTGGATCGTAAATGCTTATGCCAATATGTGCGGTAGCCAAAGCACTATCACGTAGCAAAATATCATCCGGTTGTCTGCTTAATTTTTTTTGGGTGGAGCAGGATTGCAGTAACAAAAAGCTCCCCGTTAAAAAGCCAATAAATATTTTGTGTTTGCGCATTGCTATGTTTTTATAATACAATTCTTTTTCCCGTTCTATCGCTTTCCAATGCGGCATCAATAATCCGCATGCTTTTTATCGCATCTGCAGCCGGTACCGGGTTGGGTTTTACACCCGTTAAAGCCGTGTACACGTCATCGTAAAAATGCATGTAGTTGCCCGATTTACTGGTAAAACTTTGTTTATTATTTCCACCACTGCCGGGTGTATATAAAAAGCCATCCGGTAATGCAGGCGAGCCACACCAATCACCATGTGTTGGTTTAGCACCACCAATTAATGCTTCTTCCTGCATATCGGTTCTTTGTTGGTAATATGAACCTTTTGATCCATGTAAAATATAAGCAGGCGTAGCTTCCACGGTTAACATGCTCGATTTTATGCGCACCACAAAACCATTGTAATAACACAATATTTCAAAATAATCATTTGCTTGTACACTACTACGTATCGTACGTACATCTGCAAACACAGCACTCGGCATATCAAACAACTGAATACATTGGTCAATAAGGTGAGCACCTAAATCGTGTAAAGTACCGGCACCTAAAAACCCGCCTTCCTTATGTGGCTTACCACCTGGCTCGGGACGGTACCGGTCGTACTTAAATTCCACTTCTTTTATATCTCCAAGCACACCATTGGTTATAATTTGTTTCACCGCTGCAAAGTCACCATCATAACGGCGGTTCTGGTACACTGTTAATAATACTTCTTTTTCTTTCGCCAGTTTATCCAGTTCAGTAGCTTCGGCAGCATCAATGGTAAAAGGTTTTTCTACCACAATATTTTTTCCGGCCAGTATGGCTTTTTTGGCATACTCAAAATGGGTTTGTACCGGTGTGTTTACCACAATCAACTCAAGGTTTTTATCGTCAATCATTTCTTCAAACGATCGGTACAATTTACTGTTGCCATATTTTTCACGGGAGTCATTATTATTTCTTTCCACTATCGCACTTAACTCAAATTGCGGGTGATTATCAATAAACGGGGCATGAAAAACTTTACCACTCATACCAAACGATGCAATACCTGTTTTTATCATAATGCTTTAAATTACAAATTTGTCAATGCCCTAAAGTTATTTTAAAAATGCGGGTTATTATGTTGTTTTACTACTTAAGTTACAATCATCCTGTTTGCTGGTTTTTATTTTTATGTTACCGGCAGTAGTAACTTTGGTCATCGTCCCTTGCGTCGCACTCTTCAACTGCATATCGCTAATCAACAGGAGAAGTCCGAAAGTCCGTGAGTCAGAAAGTCGGGAAGACGGAAGTCGGAAAGCGAGTTGCCACTATTCATTAGTGAATACTTGTGCTTTGGTGTATTTTCTAACGGACTTCCAGTCTTCCGGACTCACGGACTTTTTCTAAATCCAAACCAAATGAAACGGCCAACCCTATTTGCTTTTAGCCGAATTATCTTTATTTTTACAGTCTGTAATGAAAATCATAGCATTCATATTAGCTACGTTTATGTTATTTCTGGCGGTAAAGCCCGGCATAGCTGCCATTTCATTACAAGCAGCCGAACAAGGTTGTTGTGGTGGTTCTTGCACGCCTTCGTCAAACGAGAAAGAAGAAAAACAAGACCAACCCGAAAATAAGACCAACCAAAATACCTGCAATCCCTTTCAGGCATGTTGTACTTATGTATCCATGTGCGAAATGCGCCATTTCGATTTATTGGCTCGTCCTGAAATGCCGGTAGCAAAAATATTCGGGCAATATCAATCTTCATTTGCTATTAACTATAGCCCCGATTTTTGGCAACCTCCCCGCTTGGTTTAATAATTAAAACAGTTGGTTGCCTGCATCATGCACGGTAACCCTATTTTTTATTAAACATTTATAAAATCATTTACAATGAAACTAGTAAAATTATTAGCGGTAGTGTGCGCCTTATTTTTTATATCAACTACAGCATTTTCACAAACAACAAATAACAAACAAATTAAATCGGCCAGTATTAAAGTAAAAGGTGTAACCTGCTCAGGAGATTTAAAAACCATTGCCGGCAATGTAGAAAAGCTGGATGGTGTTGTAAGTTGTGTGGCCGAAAAACCGGGTGCAACTACAAAATTTGATGTAAAGTATGATCCCGCTGTAGTTACCGAAAAGCAAATTTATGCAGCCATAGAAGATACTGAAGGCTGTAAAGACCCTAAAGACAGACCTTACAAAGTAAAACAGTAAACTTTATTGCAAAAGCAGGCTGGCCTGCTTTATAAAAGCGTACAACAATGCAAATGCAATATGTTGTAAAGCTATATCTATGCCTGTGCAAAACAGTCATTGCATTGTTGTACGCTTATAACTTAAAATCAATGAAAATATTTTTATTCATTGTTGGTTTACTGTGTTCGGCTGTGCTGCATGCACAAATGATTTCCGGAAAAGTAACCAACGATAAAAATGAACCCTTAGCCGGTGCCAATATATATTGGCTGGGTAATACTCACAATAGCATTACTAACGAGGAAGGCATATTTGCCATAACAATACCGTCAACCGGTTCGCATCACAAACTGGTTGCCAGTTATACAGGCTACCAACCCGATACCATTATAGTTTCTTCTCAAGCTTTTCTATTGTTTAAGCTAAAAGAAAAACTAAAACTGAATGAGGTAGTGGTAAATGCAAAAAAAGACGGTATTAACGTGTCCAATCGCAGTGCCGTAAAAACCGAACAAATAACCCAATTGGAATTACGTAAATCGGCCTGTTGCGATTTAGCCGGTTGTTTTGAAACCCAGTTAACCGTACAACCACAAACCACCAATGTTATAACCAATTCCAAAGAGTTACGTATTCTTGGTTTATCCGGTGTTTATAACCAGGTTTTAATAGATGGTTTACCCATGATACAGGGTTTGTCTTATACCTATGGCATTAGTAGTGTGCCGGGTACTTTGGTAGATAATATCTACGTATCCAAAGGTGCCAATAGTGTAATACAAGGTTATGAAAGTATAAGCGGACAAATAAATGTAGAAACCAAAAAGCCCGACCATACCGACAAGGCATTGGTAAATGCATACATGAACAGCTTTATGGAAAAACACCTGAATGTTAACTACACATTTAAGGTGGGTAAATGGAGTAACCTTACTGCTTTTCAAACCGTACAACCTGCTAACCGTACCGATGGTGATAAAGATGGTTTTCTGGATCTACCCTTACTCATCAGATATATGTTAGCAAATAAATGGCGCTATGGTAACGAAAAAGAATGGGGCTGGCATAGCAGTATTGGTGTACGTTTTTTGCATGAGCAACGCATTGGCGGACAAACTGATTTTAAAGCCGGTAGCGATAAAGGCAGTAACACTGTGTACGGACAAGCGGTGCGTATTAACCAACCTGAGTTAACGGTAAAAACAGGTTACAGATTTAACGACCAACAGCATGTTGTTTTACATGTATCCACGTTTAACCACAACCAAAATACTTATTTTGGTACGGTACATTACAAGGCAAAACAAACAAATGTGTATGCTAATATTCAGCATGAGTTAAACTATAAAAACCACGACCTTAAAACGGGCATCAGTTACAGGCATTTAAACCTGAATGAAAATATAGCATTTACCGAAAACAGTTTAAGTAGAACCTACGATGGCAGACACAAACGCTTAGAAAATATTCCAGGTTTGTTTACCGAAAACACCATGCGTTTTTTTGATAATAAACTAACCTGGATTGCAGGTGTAAGAGGCGATTACCATAACCAGCACGGCTTTATGTTTACACCACGTACATTGGTTAAGTACGACTTTACACCCAATACCGTAGTACGTGCAAATATTGGTACCGGTTGGCGAACAGTAAACCTTTTTAGCGAAAACATTAACCTGTTAGCCAGCTCACGAGATGTTGTTTTTACCGAAGCATTGAACCCGGAAAAAGCACTTAACACCGGCATAAATTTTACCCAAAAATTTAAAGCTAATAACAGTGATAATTTCTCGGGAACATTAAGTCTGGATTTTTACCATACCCGTTTTCAAAACCAGGTTTTTCCTGATTATGATACCGACCCAACTAAAGCTTATATTAAAAACTTTACCGGCAAAAGTGTAAGCAATGGTTTTCAAACAGAATTAATGTTAAACATTTGGCAGCGTTTTGAAGTAAAGGCCGGATATACATTTTTAGATGTGTACCAAATGGTGAACAATGCCAAACAATTATTGCCATTTAATCCGCGGCATAAAGTGTTAAGCACATTTAGTTATAAAACCATCAACAATAAGTTTCATGCCGATGTAAATATTCATTGGTACGGGAAGCAACGTTTACCAGATACCAAATCAAATCCGGTGCTGTACCAACGTCCTGATTTTTCTGACAGTTACACAACTGTAAACGCACAGGTAACATACAACTTTAAAAAAGTAGAAGTATATGCAGGTTGCGAAAACGTTTTCAACTTTCGTCAACGTCAACCCATACTTAGTTGGCAAGATCCTTTTAGTCCGTATTTTGACACCTCATTTGTATGGGGCCCAACACGTGGCCGCGAAGGGTATGTTGGCATAAGATTTATTATTCCCAAAAAGTAAATTAGCAATCGCTTTTTATAAAAATCTACAATCACATTTATTGTGGTTGTAGATTTTTTGTTTACCAGCTACAGTACCCTGATTGAACTTTTGTTGCGTCGTACTCTTCTGCTGCACCAATTCTATTGGCCAAAATGCAGCATCCCGAATTTATTTCGGGAATTCTGTTCGCTAATCAACATCGTGTTATAGCTAGGGGCATTATTCATAGTAATATTAATCAATAGCCCGTGGCTTTAGCCACGGGAACAAGAGATAGTAGTGTATGGGCTTTAGCCCAATTATAATGATAACAACTAGACTATTTAATTCGGCTAAAGCCGGTGAGCATGTACATTGTTTTCCTCCAGCTAAAGCTGGAGGCTATTATAGTCCAAATAATGTAGCCACACAGAAAAACTTGATAGTTAACGTAACCGGGATTAATAAAAACAACGTATTGTGAGCACGATGATGCACAAAGAACAGAACTCCCAAAACGAGTTCGGGATGCTGCAAAATGCCCAATAGAATTAATTCGATATTAGTTATTGGATTATCCTCATTGATGCTTCGCGTTAATGCAGTACCACCGACGAGTCCTATCGTGTGTACACATTTTATATTTCTTCTACCAACTTGAACCTTACAAATATATACCTCCTAAAAAATTAGTTGGTGATGATTTTGTTTAAAACAGTTTACGCCCTTGTACTTTATTTCCTACAATCACATTCGACCCCTACGGAGTCGAGTTCGCTTTTGTAGTTGCGGTTATAAACATGCGATACCTTCGGCATCGAAAGCAGTATTTATTACACATTAAAAGAGAAACGCTTTCTCCATCCCATCGGGATGGCATGTTTATAGAACAAGAACAGTAACAAGGGTTTGCGACCCCGAAGGGTGTCGAATGTTAATATTTAGCTACAAAGAAGAATTGTTTTATAAACACACAAAGGGTTATTGCTTTTAATTGGGCTAAAGCCCTTTCCTTATCAACATTAATCCGCCAGCTTTAGCTGGCGGCTATTAACAGCCCAAACGTTATAGCTTGAAGATGTGTACACACTATAGGACGAGTCGGGGCGCACCTTGCACTACTTGTTTCGCTATGCGGAAATGCTGAGTAAAGTTACAATCACTCCGATTAAAATGCGGAGTACTGCCCCGAATCAAACGCACTGTGCCAAACTCGGGGTTAGAAACATAATGTCCAATAGAATTAATTCGATATTAGTTATTGGATTAGCCTCATTGATGCTTCGCGTTAATGCAGTACAAGTGTGCGACGCAACAAAAGTTCAATCAGGGGTGGGACGATGGTAACAAAAAAATAAACTGTGTACCTTTTTGTTTTATAAGTTCAGTAACAAACTATTTCTATCTTTAAAATAAATGCCATGCAGGAAATTTTATCAATAGTACCTCAATTACCATCGCTGAATTTTGAGGCCACAAAAGAATTATATATACAAAACCTGGGTTTTACGCTAATTGGCGAGTACCCTGATAACTTATTGTTGTTTACCATTAACGGACAGGAACTGCATTTTTGGAAATGCAACGACAAAACCATTGCCGAAAGCAGCAGCGTGTACATAAGGGTGCAAAACATTGATGTCTTGTACGAAAAGTATAAACCCTGGCAGCATCCGAACTCCACCCTTAGCAACAAGCCCTGGGGTATGCGGGAGTTTCATATATTGGATGATAGTGGCAATTTGTTACGCTTTGGCCAGCCAATACAATAGTTTTAGTTGCAAATAATTGTTTATTAATTAATTATGAAGGTGTTGGGGTTTTATAATTACCCCCAAATATCTGCACGCTATTTTGTAACTTTGCACACTTAAAAATGAGGCCGGTACAGCATTATGGCAAATAAATACAGAGAATATCAGGGGCTTAACTTACCTGCTATGGAGCAGGAGCAGTTAGCCCAATGGACAGATGAGCTAAGTTTTGAAAAAAGTGTGACTATCAGAGATGGCGCAACTCCTTTTGTTTTTTACGAAGGTCCGCCAAGTGCTAATGGTATGCCCGGTATTCACCACGTTATTTCCCGTACGTTAAAAGATTTGGTTTGCCGTTACAAAACCATGCAGGGTTTTCAGGTAAAACGTAAAGGGGGCTGGGACACACATGGCTTGCCTATTGAATTAGGCGTGGAGAAAGAATTAGGCATAACCAAAGAAGATATTGGCAAAAAAATTACCGTAGAAGAATATAACCAAAAATGTCGTGAAGCAGTATTACGCTATAAAGACAAATGGGATGATATTACCCGTAAAATGGGGTATTGGGTTGATTTGAACGACCCATACATTACGTTTAAAAACGAATACATTGAAACGCTTTGGTGGTTATTAAGCGAACTGTACAAAAAAGGATTGCTGTACGAAAGCGTAAGCATACAACCTTATTCACCGGCAGCGGGTACGGGTTTAAGCTCGCATGAGTTAAACCAACCGGGCACTTACAAAGATGTAAAAGATACCAGTGCCGTGGCTATGTTTAAAGCGGTGCAAAATGATAAATCGCAGTTTTTGTTTGATGCATCAAACGGTGAAGAACTGTTTTACATGGCATGGACCACTACGCCATGGACTTTACCTAGTAATCTGGGTTTAACGGTTGGGCCAAACATTGATTATGTGTTGGTTAAAACTTTTAATCCTTATTTGCATAATGCTGTAAATGTGGTATTGGCCAAGCCTTTACTGGGTAAGTTTTTTAAACCTGAAGGGGAAAATGGCGATTTTGAAGGTTATACTGCCGAAACAAAATTATTACCCTGGAAAATTGTTGCGGAATTTAAAGGCAGCAATTTAGAAGGATTACAATACGAGCAATTATTACCTTACGAGGCTAACTCTTTAGCTGCGATACACGAAATAACTCCGGGTGCGGAGCCTTTCCGTATTATGGCGGATAGCTTTGTAACTACCGAAGATGGTACGGGTATAGTACATACGGCGCCTGCTTTTGGTGCAGATGACTATAAAGTGGGTAAAAAATACAATATTGGTATTTTAACACTGGTTGACAAACAAGGTAAATTTTTAGAAGGCTTGGGTGAGTTTAGCAGTCGTTATGTAAAAAACTATAAGGACGATGCTAACTATGTTGACGTAAACGTGGACATAGCGGTGAAGTTGAAAAAAGAAAACCGTGCCTTTAAAGTTGAAAAATACGAACACAATTACCCGCATTGCTGGCGTACAGATAAACCCATTTTATACTATCCCTTAGAAGCATGGTTTATAAAAACCTCTGCTATTAAGGAAAGAATGGTGGAGCTGAACAAAAGCATTAACTGGAAACCTAAAAGTACCGGCGAAGGTCGTTTTGGTAACTGGTTAGAAAATATGGTGGATTGGAACCTGAGCCGCAGCCGTTTTTGGGGCACACCGTTACCTATCTGGAAATCGGTGGATAGCGATGGTAAATATATTGACGAGAAAGAAGGCGGTGAGCAAATTTGTATAGCCACTATTGCACAGTTAAACGAGGAAATTAAAAAAGCCAGCGAAGTACTGGGCGGCGATGTAAATAAAAACTATTTACACGAAGGCATATTAGATTTACATAAACCTTATGTAGACGATATTATTTTGGTAAGCCCAACAGGCAAACCCATGAAACGTGTACCGGATTTAATTGACGTTTGGTTTGACAGTGGTGCTATGCCTTATGCGCAATGGGGTTTGGATTACGATAAACTAAAAGCCGGTGACCCTAAACCGTTTAAAAATAATTTTGACGGAGCTTTTCCTGCCGACTTTATTTGCGAAGGCGTTGACCAAACACGTGGTTGGTTTTACACCCTGCATGCTATTGCTTCATTGGTGTTTGATTCTGTTGCTTACAAAAATGTGGTGAGTAATGGTTTGGTGCTGGACAAAAACGGCAACAAAATGAGCAAACGCCTGGGTAATGTGGTAGATCCGTTTGCTACCATTGAAAAATATGGTGCCGACGCTACCCGCTGGTATTTAATTACCAACGCATCTCCATGGGATAACCTGAAATTTGACATTGAAGGTATTAAAGAAGTACAACGTAAGTTTTTTGGTACCTTATATAATACTTACCAGTTTTTTGGTTTATACGCCAATGTGGACGGTTTTTCGTTTAAAGAAGCGTATGTACCGGTAAAAGATCGTCCGGAAATTGACCAATGGATACTTTCCAGCCTAAACAGCCTGGTTAAAAAAGTAACTACGGCCATGGACGATTACGAACCTACGCAAGCAGGCCGTTTGATAGAGGACTTTGTTGATGAACATTTAAGTAACTGGTATGTTAGATTATGCAGACGTCGCTTTTGGAAAGGGGAGTATGAGCATGATAAAATATGTGCTTACCAAACCTTGTACGAGTGTTTGGAAACCATAGTACGTTTAATTGCACCTACAGCGCCATTCTTTAGCGATACCGTTTTCCGCAACTTAAATGCTGTTTCTCAAAGGTTTACAGAGGAGTCGGTACACCATGTATTGTACCCGGTGGCTGATGAGGCTGTTATAAATCAGGCCTTGGAAGACAGAATGCAACTGGCGCAAGATGCAAGTTCTTTAATACTGTCATTGCGCAAAAAGGTAAACATTAAAGTACGTCAGCCTTTACAAAAAGTATTAATACCGGTTTTAAGTGCCGACATGAAAAAGCACTTGCAACAGGTAGAAGATATCATCAAGTCGGAGGTAAACGTAAAAGAGATAGAATACCTGAGCGATACCGACGGATTCATCAGCAAAAAGATAAAACCCAATTTTGTAGCCCTTGGTAAAAGACTTGGTGCTAAAATGAAGGCAGTATCCACAGCTTTATCACAATTTGGGCAAAATGATATTGCGCAAATTGAAAAAGAAGGAAAATATAGTTTGTTAATTGATGGCGAACACGTAATATTACAGATAAACGAAGTTGATATCAGTAGTGAGGATATTCCGGGCTGGACTGTAGCCAATAAAGGCAGTTTAACCGTAGCACTTGACATTAACATTACACCCGAATTAGAGCAGGAAGGTAATGCCAGAGAGTTTGTTAACCGTATTCAAAAAATACGAAAAGACAATAACTTTGACTTAACCGACAGAGTGATTGTAAAAGTAAGCGGGGCGGGAGCGTTACAAACTTCGTTAACATTGTTTAAAGAGTATATTTGCGCCGAAGTTTTAGCAGATGAGCTGGAATTTGAGGCTGAAATAAACGGAGGTACTGACATTGAAGTCAATGATATCTCCTTCAAAACGATTGTTTTAAAAAAAGAAGGCTAATTGTATGGCAACTAAGAAAAAACCTGCAGTAAAGAAGCCGGCGGTAAAACCCGCCGCCAAAAAGGCAGCAGCAAAACCGGCTCCTAAAAAGGCAGCAGCAAAACCTGTAGCTAAAAAAGCAGCTCCAAAGCCTGCTCCTAAAAAGGCAGCGGTAAAACCTGTAGTTAAAAAAGCAGCAGCAAAGCCTGCCCCAAAAGCAGCGCCTAAAAAAGCAGCGCCAAAACCAGCTCCTAAAAAAGCAGTAGCGGCAAAGCCAGCTCCTACGCCTGCCCCTAAAAAGGTAGTAGCAACACCGGCACCAAAAGCAGCAACAAAACCTGCTCCTAAACCGGTAGCCAAAGCAGCCGAACCAGCTGTAGCAAAAAAGGAAGCGGCACCCAAAAAAGAAGCCCCCAAAAAGCCTGCACACGAATTTGAGTCATTGGTTTCGGTAAAACCAAAGCCAACGCCAATCGTAAAAAAGGCACCACCAAAACCCGCAAAAGTTGTTATGCCTAAAATAGCAACCCGTACTGCGGTTAGATATGAACCCGAATTCACAAAATCAGTATTAGACCCCATGCAGGAACAAACCGGAAATATTACCCGTTATTCAGATGCCGACTTGGCCGAGTTTAGAGAAATTATTATGCGTAAGCTAGATGCTGCTAAAAAAGAGCTAGCATATTTGCAAGGCCTTATCACACGCCGCGACGAAGGTGGCGATATGGACGAAGCCCGTTACATGACAATGGAAGATGGCAGCGTAAGTATGGAACGTGAGCAGCTAAGCCAAATGGCCAGCCGTCAAATCACATTCATCGATCACCTGGAAAAAGCCATCATGCGTATCGAAAACAAAACCTACGGTATTTGCCGCGTAACAGGTAAGTTAATTGATAAAGCCCGTTTACGTGCCGTGCCACATGCCACATTAAGCATAGAGGCAAAACAAAATATGAACAAGTAATAATTGTTTACAACTTAATAATGAAAAGCGCTTAGTTATAACACCTAAGCGCTTTTTTTATTAGTAAATAGAATGATTTTATGGGGTGCCCCTCGTTCCTCGGGTCGGGCTATTCGCTATATCTTTTGCCCCAATAACACAAGTGCCACGCTTCGCAAAAGGATGCCGCTGCTATCCCTCACCCGTTTTAAAGCATAATGGTAAAACTCAAATAGAAGCAGCTAAATTTTCTGCACACTTAAAATAGATTCTATTATGTTTCTTATTTCCTACTTTTGATTATTATTAAACCAAATACGTAAAACTTGCTAAGTGTTTTAATTGCCGATGATCATTTGCCCGTTCGATTTGGGATAAAAATGCTTACCGAAGACGTGTTGGGTAAGTGTAATATTAGTTTTGCAACCAACGGTATAGATCTGTTTGAAAAGCTTAAACAGGAAACTTACCATATGATGATTACCGACCTCAATATGCCTGGAGTAAATATCATGCAGTTGATTCCACAGGCACTTTCTTTACAACCTAAACTACGTATACTGGTTATTAGCGTAAATCCGGAAGCTGTTTTTGCCAGACGTTTATTAGCATCAGGAGTGTATGGATACCTTCAGAAGGATGCTTCTGATGATGATATGGTAAAGGCGATCCGTAATATTTCATTAGGGAAGAAGTATATTTCTTCCACCCAATTACAAGATATATCCTTACTAGTTGGCAGCGATAGCCAAATTAATAATCCATTCGAAAAACTTTCAACAAGAGAAATGGAAGTACTTTTATTTCTCTTAAAAGGTAATGGCCCTTTAGAAATTGCCAACGAACTTAATATCAGCGCTTCTACGGCTAGTTCTTTAAAAGCCAGAATTTTTGAAAAATTAGAGGTTTCAAACTTAATTGAAGTTAGCCGAATGGCTCAATTATATGGTCTTGCTGAAAATAACGGGGGAGCTGTATCGTAAAAATTGTTCCTTTACCCACCTCACTTTCTAAAAATAAACTTCCTCCAATTTTGTTTAATAAATCTTGTATTAATGTACTACCAATGCCAGCGTTGGTGGCCTCTTTATTTCCGGCAAAAGTATCAATTAATTCTTGGCTCATGCCGGTACCGGTATCTGTTACACATATATAAATATTCTCTTCGCTCATATTTGCAAGCATATGAATATTGCCGTTATACGTATACTTTATAGAGTTATCAACCAGGTTACGTAAAATAGCTGTTAATAATTCTGGATCGGTTTTGCACATTAACGTAGTTGGCGTAATAGTTAATGTGTTTTTCTGATAACGGGCTATCTCCAAATAAAGTTCCTGGATGTTTAAAAAAATTGTATTCAAATCCACATTTTCTATTCTTAACTTGTATAAACCATTTTGGGTACTTGTCCAGGTAAGAAATTGATTCGTGTAACCGTATATCGAACTGGCACTGTTTTTAATCTCAGCTAAACGTTCTGAAACGGATTGTTCAGTAAGTACTTTATGGTTTTTTGCAAGCCGTGTACTCAACATTTCTAAAAACCTTAAAGGCGATCTCAAATCGTGTAATACCATTGAAACCATCCTGTCTTTCATAATATTACTTTCCTGTAATTGCAATTTTGATTGGGTAAGCTCAAAAACGGTCTTACTTAATTCATCTGTTCTTTCCTGAATTTTTTGTTCTAAACTATGTGCACGTATTTTTAACTTTTTTGTACGCCATTGTGTAAAAAAGTACAACCCACTAATGAGTGTTAATATAAGTAATGAATAAAACCACCAGGTGTTATAAAAAAAAGGGTCTATTAATATTGGAACTTTAAGGTAATAATATTTGGAATGATTATTCTCTTCAACTTTTCTAAAAACCAGATTATAATTTCCAGAAGGTAAATTCTGAATAATCACTCTGTTATCTTCATTTAATTTTTGCCAGGACGAGCCAGTCCCTTCTATCCTGTAATCAATAGAAAGATTTTCTTTATTTCCATAGTATGGACAACTTACAGTTATTTCCAACAAATGACTTCCGGGTTGGAGTTTTGCAATTGTATTAAGAGATGCCTTGTTGCCATTTAAAATAAGATTATCAATATAAATATTATTACTAGCAAAGACGGGTGATGTTTTTTGCGGATAAAACCATACCAAACCGTTAATAGATGGAAGTGATAGTATACTATCTCCAAACCATATATAGGATGGCGTACAACCTCCATTAAACTCGTTGCTTCGTAAGCCGTCATCCTTGTGGTACATATAAAAATAAACATCTTCAGTATTACCAGCTGCATAAGCTAATAATGCAGAATGCGCTACTTTAAAAAGGCCATTATTAGTAGGCAACCAGAAGTTTCCTCTTCCGTCGTCAATAAAAGAATGTACGGTTTTTAATGAATTTCTAGGTCCAAATGGAAATGCAGATAATTTACGCTTATTGTATAAAAAAAAACCTTTCCCATAACTGCCTATCCAAATTCGGTTGTTATTGTCTTTATGTAATGACCAGATATTGATAGAGTCTAAAATATGATGTGAAAAAGTGTTGGTTGAATAATTGTACCACTTAAGCCCCTGATTAGTACCTAAAAGAAACAAGTCCTCATCAAGTTGCAAACCTGTTGTCACAGAAATGCTGTCAGGTAACTTCTTCATCATAACCGTATTGCTTTTTTTAAGCGTTCCAAAAAAATAACGGGTAATAAAATATATATTGTCGGTTTTATGGTCAGGGAAAATTGCCCTTAATCTACTGTCAAGTATAATTATTGAGTCGTTTCTTTTAGTTTTTATGTTGTACTTACAAAGATTATAGTCCACATCAGTATAAATAAAACCACTTTTATCCATAAAGGCAGCACGATTAGGTTTTATATTTAATGGATATATTTTAGGCAAACTACTAGAGCTATTATAATAAAGATTTCTGGTTAGTAATTCTTGCTCATTCAGTTTTAGTTGTGTATAAAAGCTATTATCATACTGGTAGTCGGGAACAAAAGGATAATCAAATACCGAGGGTTGAACAATAAAAAGGCCGTGTGTGTTGGAACCTATCAAATACTTATTTTCTTTCTTGAGGTAATGTATAGCTGAAAAGCCTTGAATTTCAATGTTTTTTATTACCGTTTCACTATATATTAATCCATTTTTTATATAAAGTCGGTAAATATTTTTACCTGTGTATAAATAAGTTCCTTCTGAACCCCACGTTACACGTAATAAATTTTCTTGGATACCGGACTCCTCCATAATATCGCCTTCAATCTTCGTAATATTTGGTAATAAACGTCCTTTATGCCAGGCAATCAATTTACGTTTAGCTTGTATGGCAATAACCATGTCTTCTACTAAAGTCGTTCTTTCATATTCTTTTGCGTGTATAGTATCTACAACACTAATCTTTTCATTGGCAATATAAAAAAGATGATTTTTTACAGTTACATATACACCGTGGTCGGTTGTATAGATATAGGAAAAATTAACCGAGTGATTTTTTTTACCAAGTTCTTTTATTAGTTGGTCGGTCGATTTTTTATATATGGCGTAACCAGCATGTATAGGTATTATACTTTGGTTTTTATTAACCCTCGGAATGGGTGCTTCATGTTGTGATAGCTTATGTATTTCAATAATCTGACGATTTTCTCCCTTTGCTAACAAAGTTCCATCGGTGGTGTAAAACAATGATTGTATCCTGTCAGTATTTAGTCCTTCAATATCAGAAGATGTAAAAATTTGAAAACTTCTACCATCATAACGTACCAATCCCATTTCTGTAGATAACCAGCAATAACCTGCTTTGTCAATTTTAATGTCCTTTACACTATTCTGAGGTAGCCCATTCTCAGTATTATAGTTAGTAATCCTGTAATCAAAAGTTTGACCAATACATACGTTTAGAGCGCTAAACCAGAAAGCGATAGATAAACAGCTTTTCAATTTCATAACTTATTCTATCAATTAGCAATATATATTTTTTGCAATTGAGGATTGCTTTTGTAGCTAAAAAGCCACAGCATTTTAAAAAGTGACTACAACTTAAATATACAAAATTGTAAAATTTTGCATTGTCAATTTATAATAAAACTTAATAAATAAAACTTTAAGTCAAACCTGAATGTGTAGAAAAAATTGGGTTTAAAAAGTCTCAATATTCATCATGAAAAGCAAAACCTTCTTAATTATTGTTTAAACGGTTAAGGGTAGATTAAGAATTGGACAATATTCTTATTGTCCAATCTTTTACTTTTTATTGATGATAAGCAAGTTGTAGAGAATTGTTTACGAACAATAAGCGTATAAAAGAACGCAACCTATTACTATTGGGAAACGTGTTTTTCTAAAGGAGAATGATACTATTTTATCAAAACAAAAAATGCTGTGTGTATTGCTTTAAGCATACAGCGCTAACCAAATATTAATACCAAAATCAAGATGATAAAAGCAAATAAAATTTTGTTGACAGTTTGTTTAAGTGTAACATTATTAATATATAAATCAGTATCAGCGCAAAACTGCACATCTCCTGCTGTGGGATGTAGTAATACTGATTTTAGTAATTCATTTCTAAAGAGCAGTAATCCTAATACCATTGAGTACGATAACATGGTGTCTACTTTTCATAGTACCATGGCTCGTCAGGCAAATGGTAAAGTATTAGTTTGGGGCGAACGGATGAATTATAACGGATCAGATCATGTTCGCACCCCTATAGAACTAAACAGTACTAACTATCCTTTAGTGGGTAATATTTTACGCTTTACAGCGGGGTCTAGGGATATGACCAAAGTTCAACATTGTGTTCTTACCACTAACGGTCTTTATGTATGGGGTACTCCGGGCATACTGGTTTCCACTCAAATAAAAAGCACAAGTGGAATGACACGTTTAAATATTAGCAGTAATGCTACAGGTCTTCCTGCCGGAGTATCGCCTGGCGATGTAAAAATGCTTTTTGGTAGCTATCAAACCTTGGTACTTGTTACCTGTAACGGTGCGGTTTGGGTACTATCAACAACAGGGTTAAAAAATGGCGACGGTACAGATGATCAGGCTTCACAGCATATATACTGGCATCGGGTAAGAACTAATCAAGCCGGAAATCCATTTTTGTCTGATGTGGTAGCAGTAAGGGGCTCATCTTATTCTTTAATGGCCTTAAAAAGTGATGGAACTGTTTGGACCTGGGGCGAAAGGTGCTATTTGGGTAATGGTACAGATATGGCGCCTTTGACTTATGCTACGCCCATGCAAAACCTACCCGGCACACCTAAAATGATAGGCATGACACAAAGCTTTGACCGAAGGGAAAACACCAATATTGATAAACACACTGTAACCTATTATATGCTAACTACCGCAGGGAGGGTTTACTCCCTTGGTAGTAACAGAAGCAAGGAACTGGGAGCATTTCTTAGTCATACAACAGTACCATTTGCCGAACAAAAAAACTGGGTTCAGGTTCAAAAGTCAGCTACATCCGGCGATTTTCTTACAAATGTTGCATGGATAAGCCCGCAGGAGCATGATGGTTATTATGCTGCTATTAATACCTTAACGTTTGACGGAAAGGTGTATAGTTGGGGTGTTAATGCCTTAGACATGTTAGGCTTAGGCACCACCTTCTATAATGACCCTACTCCTCAACACGTTGGTATTAGTGCAACAGATAAAATAATGGCAGTCGAAACCGGTGGGCATACAACTATTCTGGTAAAACAGTGTACGGGTAATTACGGCTATGTAGGACACAAAATTAATGGAAGTATGGGAGATGGGGCCAGTGGTGATATTACTGTTCCTTCATACAGTTTTTCAACTGCTGCGCTAGACCTTTGTTCAGCTCCTGCTAGGGCAAGTATTTTTAACACCCCCGGTATAATATGTCCTGGTACCCCAATTACTTTGCGTACCAATAATAATGGAGGTTCCTTTAGTATATTAAGTGGCAATGCTAGTATCAACAGTTCCGGTACCATAACATCCGTTACTGGGCCAGGTCCTGTAACAGCACGTTATGCTTTAAATGTGGATGGATGTATTTCAAGTGCTGATATTACCATGCAACAACATGACTTTGGAAACTTAAATCCCGCTCTATGGACGCCAGCTTCAGCCACAACTGCAGCCAATAATCAGGCTTGGTTGGGTAATAATTTTCCTACCGCAGAATGTGCTACAAACACTAATGACGGTGCGGATGGGTTAAAAATTTATTCGGCCGGATCACCAGTAAGTGGTCAAGGAACTTTATCTAATCCGTTTATTGTAAAAGGGGCACAAACCTATAGTTTTCAGGTAACTGTTAACGGTACCGGTGTAGCTAAACCGGTGTATTGGGCCGTTTGGTATGATGTAGATGGTAATGGAAGGTTTATTGATGACGAAGACGTTTTTTACACAGGTACTGTCAATCACAATGGTTCAGCCGCTACCGCAAGTTTTGATGTTACCATTCCGATAACTGGTACTGCCCTTGGTGCAAATACAGGTGGCATTAGGGTAGTTGCAACGGCAGAAGACCATATTTTAGTTAAAGGAATGGATGGCGGAGCGAGTTTAACCAACGGAGAAGTAGAAGATTTTTATGTACGTTATTACTTTCCATTACCCGTTACACTGGCAAATTTTGATGCAATAAAAAATGGCAACAAAACTTTGCTGCAATGGTCAACCACAAGCGAAAAAAATAACAACGGGTTTTATATACAACGAAGCGACGATTCGAATAACTGGACAAATTTGGCATTTGAAAATAGTAAAGCCTCTAACAGTAATCAAAAAATAGACTATTCCTTCATCGACCAGGCACCACTCAAAGGCATCAACTACTATCGTTTAAAGCAAGTTGATTTAGATGGAAAATCTGAATACTCTTATATAAAACAAGTTGCTTTCAATACTAACAATACTATAAGTATTTATCCCAATCCTGCTAATCAATGGGTAACTGTTAACGGATTGGCAGGTAATGAAACTATCAGGCTCTTAGATATAACAGGCCGTGTAGTAAAAACATTAAAAGCTTCCAATAGATCCATTAAAATAACGTTGGAAAACCTTGTAAAAGGAATGTATCATATTCATATTATTACTACAAATGGCGAGGTGTTTTCCGAAAAATTAATAAAAGCTAAATAATTCTTTTAGCGTTAAAATTTTCAATTGCCTGTCAATTGTCCGGCATGGCATGCTTGCGAAATGCTTACTTATAATCGAAATGCCTAAAAATTTAAAATGGTGGAATATGTTCATAATTACTATTGAACATATTCCACCATTTTAACCTCCTCAAAACTCAGTATTAAAATTTATATATGCAATCAAAACATGGCTGGTGAAAAATTAGAAGAATATATTTTTGTTTACCAGCTTCGGTTCCCTGATTTATCGTCCCTTGCGTCGCACACTTGTGCACCTGTAACTTTACTCAGCATTTCCGCATAGCGGAACAAGTAGTGCAAGGTGTACCCAGACTCGTCTGTGGTACTGCATTAACGCGAAGCATCAATGAGGCTAATCCAATAACTAATATCGAATTAATTCTATTGGACATTATGTTTCTAACCCCGAGTTTGGCACAGTGCGTTTGATTCGGGGCAGCACTCCGCATTTTAATCGGAGTGATTGTAACTTTACTCACCATTTCCGCATAGCGGAACAAGTAGTGCAAGGTGCACCCCTACTCGTCCTATCGTGTGTACACATCTTCAAGCTATAACGTTTGAGCTGTTAATAGCCGCCAGCTTCAGCTGGCGGATTAATGTTGATAAGGAAAGGGCTTTAGCCCAATTAAAAGCAATAACCCTTTGTGTGTTTATAAAACATTTGTTCTTTGTAGCTAAATATTAACATTCGACCCACTTCGGGGTCGTAAACCCTTTTTGCTGTTCTTTTTCTATTAACATACCATCCCTCTGGGATGGAGCAACAGTTGCCTTTTTTATCAGTAATGCTTGTTTTATAGCTTTCGATACCGACGGTATCGCATGTTAATAACAGCAGCTACAACAGCTAACACGACTCCGTAGGAGTCGAATGTGATTTTAGTAGCCGATATACAAGTGATTAAACTACTGTAAACAAAACCAACGCCTGCTAATTTTTATGCCTTTTACGTGCTATACAGTTGTAAAGACAAACTTGGAAGCATAAAAGTTTATTATTAAAAAATGTGTACACACGATAGGACTTGTCGGTGGTACTGTATTAATTCTATTGGGCAATGTTTACGCCTCTCTACTCTTTTGTGAAACCCTCATTTTCAAATTTTCAAATTGTTTTCTATTATCTACCAGTACTTTTAGCAAGTATTGCGTAAGCGGTTTTTTATAAACTACATTAATAGCTGCTTGCTACAAATTATTTTAAATATTTCTGTAACATTTCTTCATCTGGTGTATTTATATATTAAATGAGTTTCGAAAGTATATACAAAATATATTCTCCAAAAATATTCAGGGTTTGTCTCGGTTATTTTAACGATGCCGAAAAGGCAAAAGATGTAACCCAGGAAACATTTATTGTTGTGTTCGAGTGTTTAAGCAGCTTAAAAAACAAGGATAATATTGCAGGATGGATTTACAGAATTGCTACTAATAAATGCTTGCGACAACTACAGAACGAAAAACGAAATGAACTGCTTCCTGATTACGATTTTTCAAACATGGAAGACAAAGAAACTGCTGTATCGGAAGGGACTTATTTAAAATTGTGGCAATATATAAATGAATTGAATGAACTGGATAGGATTATTATAGGCTTATATCTGGAAGATTTGAATCAGGATAAGATAGCGGAGATTGTAGGCCTGAGTCACGCAAATGTTAGGGTTAGGGTACACAGGATAAAAGAAATATTATCAAAAAAAATGAAAATGCATGAGTGATAATTTTGATAAACTAAAAACCACCTGGCTTTCAGTAGATAAAGGTTTGTTTCCTGATGTAGAAAAAGTACAAACCGAAATCACCAACATCAGAAAAAGAAAAAATAAACAAGTGTTACTGTGGTACACCGGTGTTATTGCTTTTTCAATACTTGTTATCTGGTATGTGCTGTATACTGATGAATTAAATAGTGTAAGCGAAAGTATTGCTGAGTTTATACTTCTGTTTACGTCAATATTCCTGTTCTATAATGCACGGAAAACAATTAAGCATCAACAGAAAGAATACATGTTGCACAATGTTGATTTTGTAAAAAATATACAAGATAATGAGGTTAAAAGGTTGTTTAAAAAAGTTCTTATAACCTGTATTTGTAGTACTCTTTTTGCAATAGCAATATTCCTTCATTTTTTAGATAATCTAATTGCTTCACCTCTATATCTTATTATAACATCCATATTATTAGTAGTTTTTCTTTTGGTTATATGGGTGGTACTAAAGCCTCTTTATCTTAAAAGAATGACTACAAAAAACAAACAGTTATTACAAAAGTCAGCAACGTTTTTAGCTAACATAAATAATTTATAATGAAATCAGTATTAGTAATTGCCCTAACCATATTATGTAGTTCACTTGTCGCACAAACAAAAGTGATAAAGCATAATGATGTTAAAAGAAGGTATATCGTCTATACGCCTAATGGATACGATTCTATGAAACATTATCCGGTAATTTTTAATTTTCATGGTGGCGGTATGACGCCTGCCGAACAAATGTTGTACACTAAATTTAATCAGGCGGCAGATAAGTATGGTTTCATTGCTGTTTATCCCAAAGGGATTAATGAAGATTGGAATGTTGGCTTTGGAATGTCTTATAAAAATGGAACTGATGATATAGGGTTTACGGAAGCTTTGTTAAATCAGATTGAGAAAGATTATAAAATAGCACCAACAAAAGTTTTTGCAACAGGCTTGTCCCGAGGTGGTTTTTTCTGTCATAGACTTGCAGCAGAATTGCCCCACCGATTTTCGGCTGTAGCAAGTATTGGTGCCTCATTACCCGATTCGGTAGCGTATTACAATAAATCAGAAAGCGATGTTAGTGTTTTAATTGTTCATGGTACAGCAGATAAAGTAGTTAATTATAATGGGAAAGAAGGCGGCTACGCTTCGGCATTAAACACTTATAAATACTGGAAGAAGGATAAATTTACTAACGAAAGTTCCAGTACAATCAATAAGATCAAACATGATAGTACGCATGTAAAAATCCTACAGTCATCTTTCGGAAAAAAATCGGTAGTCTTAGTTTCTATTGAAAACGGAGGCCACACTTGGCCCGGTGCCGATGATTTTAATGTAGGCCTACCTATTGGATTAACCACAAAAGAAATTGATATAAACGATTACATGTGGAAATTTTTCAACGGACAGAAATAACAGGATAAAAGCTTTTATCCTCCCGCCAGATGTTACACTACTGTCCTACTATTAATACAAAGCCCAAGCGTTAAGCTTGGGCTTTGTATTTGAATATAGGATCAATGGTTTCAATTTGATGAACGTACTTTAGTACGTTTAAACATCTTGCGGACTGTAAACAGTTTTTTGATACTCAGGCAAATCATTCAAATGTGGCATTTCGCCATTTCGGTACTCTTTGTAAAGTCTTGTAATATCTTCCGTTGAGTCGCCAATAAATGGTCCGTGAGAAACTATCGGCGCATGGTGCGATTGAGCTGCATACAATACAAAATGAGTATCATTAGCGGAGGATATAAACTCAATTTCACTTGCTACATTTTCTGTTGATTTATTTAACCAAGCGGATTGTCCAGCTACAATTGTTTCGTTTGCTATTTTAACCGATCCTTTTAGTACATAAACTAATCCGTTATAATTAGCAGGCAGTTGCTGCACTACTTTTTGATTGTTCTTAATCTTAAAATCAACCAATGTAAGCGGCGTATAATTTTTTAGTGGCGAAACCAAACCGTTGCTTGATCCGCTGTACACCAATATTTCATAGTTATCGGTTTTTATAGCGGGTACATCTTGCAACAAAATTTTTTGCCAGCTAGGTGTTGCCCATCTTTGGTTGGGTGGTAAAGCCAGCCAAACCTGTAAAATATGTATGTTTTTCTCCGTTGAAATTTCCTCCGTATGCACTATGCCTTTGCCTGCAGTCATTATTTCAAAACTGCCCGTTGGCCAATCTTTTTCGTTGCCTTTTAGTACCAATGTAAGTGTTTCAAATCCTGCATGTGGATGGGCGCCACCAACCGGTTCTCCGCCGGGCAGGTCAAGTCTGTCATCCATAAATACTATGAAAGGGTCGGTGTATTGGTAAGGCAAACCTTCCAACACTGCCGCAGCACTATGGCCCTTTCCTAAAAATCCCTGATGGAATTGTGTTTGCGTGATTTTTGCTATTGTTCTTTGTAACATGGTTGTTTAATTTTTTGCTAAGAGTAATCTTTGTTTAAGTTCAGGAAAGCGAATAAACGCTGTAACCCATACGGTAATTTGAACTAGTACAGCCATTAGAATAGGTTGTTGGTGTTGCAGGTGTGTAACAATGGCACCACCCATATAAGCTACTAACAAAAGCGATCCTATAATGGCAGTTCTTGGAATAATAAACAATATCAAGGCCAGGATTTCTATAATACCAATTACCTGATAGGTTCCTGCATTTATGCCAATTGCTGCAGCTTGTGCAACGGCTTCCGGGTTCTGGCTAATTTTCATAAATGCACTCATACCAAAAAGTAAACCTAAAATAGTAGTTAGTACCCAGCCAATAATGTTGATTGTTTTTTGCGACATAATTTTTGTTTTTATTGCTGATGCAAATCTCCACATAAATACTATACTTTTGTTATCTGTTACAAAAAGGATAGTACTTACAAAAAGAATAGTATATGGTAAAACATACAGTAGAAAGTTGCAGCAAAGCCAAATTAGCCATACGAGACACCATGGATGTGGTAGGTGGAAAATGGAAACTGGTTTTAATTACGGTGTTGCGAAGCGGCAAAAAAGGATTTAACGAATTGTCCAGGGAAGCCGGCATTTCGCCACGTATTTTATCAAAAGAATTACATGAATTAGAAATGAATGGTTTGGTTAGTCGCGAAGTGTGCAATACAAAACCGGTTACGGTGCAATATGAATTAACCGATTATAGTAAAACTTTAAACGAAGTTTTATTAGCCATGGAAAAATGGGGCAACAAACACCGTCTTAAAATTATTGCAGGGAAGTAGGTTTTTGGGTAGATGAGTATAGAAAAGTGAAAACTTTTAAACCATAACTATTCACTTAGAATTGATTTGCCATTCACAAACTTCTCAAACAAAAGTATCACAAAAAATCCCAGGGTATAAGCAATCATATCAATCCATTCAAAGGAACTACCAAGAATAAGATGAGCCAAACGATACTGTTGCCAACCCAGTACTTTAATTAATTTAAGGTATTGCGACCATTCTACTAAATAAGCAAAAATTAATACACCAATTGCAGTAGGTAATATGCGTACTTTAAAAAAAGCTTTAATAAAACAATACATTAAAATTACTACCAGTAAGTCGCCAACATAAGGCCGAATGATAGGGTCGTTTAAAAAAGCAGCAATGAATACTTCTGTTATAAAAAGTAAGATGAATGCGATGAAATAGAATTTGTTGAATTTGATCATATTGGACTTAGTAATAACGTATTTATTCTGAGTTTGGATATTAATGGAAAGGCTATAGTTAATGATAGCAATAAAGAATTAATAACAATTGATTTACAGATAGTTTTTTAATTGGCTTAAATAAGTTTGCATTGCTGCATTGCCACTCTTTTTTTCTAAGTATTGAATTTGTTTTAGTAATATGGAGCTTACTCTTTTTGTGAATACATTACCAAGATAGATGGAGTCTATTAATTGATTGTTAGTAAATCTAATCCACACGGGCATCCCATCCGTCCAACCTCTCATAGTACTATCTTGACGAAGGGAGTATATAAATGATGGTTTTAATAAGGAGTCAATGTTTATACTTAATTGTAAATCGCTTATAGGAAAAGTTAAGGTGTCGGGTCTTCCATATTTGAAAGTACTGGTTGTATCTACTATGAAAGTACCTTCTCTGCTAACTCTGTTTAACTGTAATATAGCGCTATTGGTAAAGGAGGGGTAAAAGCAAATATCAACATGGGTGATACTATCTTTAAGGATTTCAAGACGCTTCAACGATGCTTCCTCAGTATTCTTGTTTACATTATTATTGGTACAGGATGCTGAAAGTAGTAAGATAAATAATAAAATATTTTTCATGTGTTTTAGTAGAGATGTTCAGCTTAATCAAAAACTCCCGCTATAAATTCGCCAATTCCTGCAATTATATATAAGTTAACGTTTATCTATTTCAGTAATTTTCGTTTGTTTATTTCATCCAGTATACTTATTTGTTGAATGGCAATTTTGTGGGCTTTTTAAAGTGGTCAAATCCCACCACTTTAAAATTGGGATTGTTTATTTGCTCCCAGGTTCCCAGAAACTCACGCGTGTAACGGTTTCGTATCCAGTTTTTTATTATATCGGCAGCCCTACTTACACTTTCTTTAGCATTGGCCATATCAGTAAGTGATATATAATCTCGATCCTCAACAGATATAACAGTGATTGCAGTATCTTTTGCATTGATTTTTGCCATAAAAGTATAAGGGTGTGAAAAATACTCAAATTACCCGCAAGGTTACTCAAAGGTAAATTCATCTCTTTTTAATTTCCATGTTTTACCCCTGATTAAGTTTTTCAAGTAATCATTATTAAAAATTTTGTTCTTGGCTCGTATCATAAATTCACATTGGGTATCTTGCTTTTCCCACGGAGTATTATAAATGATAAAATATTCTTTCGTCCAAAGATTATAAACGCTGATGCTAAATCCGTAATCAACAGGCGAAGTCTGATTTTCGATAACAATTTTTCTTCTTCGCCATCTATTACGATACGTATGTCTAATATAGTCTGGCTTCTTAATACATTCAATTAGTTTGTAACTAAAAAGTATTTTTAAAACCGAAAAATCAGTCTTTGCCTTTGTGTCAAACAACAAATAATCAGGAACAGAAACTCTCATAATAAGATATTCATTATTACTCCCACAATATAATAAAAACGACCAGTATCTATTGACTCCCATCTGCTCAACAAACATTCCCCAGCCCAAAAGCTGCCCGATTGCAGCGGCACCGAAAGCCGCCCAAGCGGCTGTAGGTACAGCGGAAAGCGGGGACTGCTGCTGAACAAAGAACAGAACGATGACAGCCCCAAATAAAAAAAGGATGACCGAAAAGCCATCCTTTGTAAAAAATATAATTAAACCGTTAGCGTCGTCAAATGGCGCTGCTAAACTGTTGTAAAAAGCGTAAATCGTTTTCGCTAAACAAACGAATATCGTTGATGCCGTACTTTAACATGGCGGGTCTTTCAATACCCATACCAAAAGCAAAGCCCGTGTACTTGTTAGGGTCAATACCACAGTTGGTTAACACATTCGGGTGCACCATGCCACAACCTAAAATTTCTACCCAACCTGTTTTTTTACAAATATTACAACCGCATCCGCCGCAGATAAAACAGCTTACATCCATCTCGGCACTAGGCTCGGTAAAAGGGAAATAAGAGGGGCGAAAACGTACTTTAACATCCTTGCCATACATTTCCTTTACAAAAAAGTACAGGGTTTGTTTCAGGTCGGCAAAAGATACATTTTCGTCAATATACAAACCTTCTACCTGATGAAAAAAGCAATGGCTGCGGGCACTCACGGTTTCGTTACGGTACACACGGCCGGGCATTAACATACGAATAGGCAGTTTGCCTTTTTCCATTTCACGTATTTGCACACTGCTGGTATGCGTACGCAATACCCAATCGGGGTTTTGTTGAATGTAAAAAGTATCCTGCATATCACGTGCAGGGTGATGCGCCGGTAGGTTAAGGGCACCAAAGTTGTGCCAGTCGTCTTCAATTTCCGGTCCCTCGGCAACGGCAAAACCCAAACGCTGAAAAATAGATACAATGCGGTTACGCATTAAGGTAATAGGGTGGCGGCCGCCCATAGGAATAGGGTCGCCGGGTAAGCTTAAATCAATACCAGCAGCGGCATTAGTAGTGGCTGGAGTAACGGCCTGTTGCAGGTTTTCAAAAGTAGCTTCGGCAAATTGTTTAAACTCGTTTAACAATAAACCGGCTTCCTTTTTTTGCTCGGGCGCCACGTTTTTCATTTCGCCCATAATAGCTTTTACAATACCTTTTGTACCCAGGTATTTAATCCTGAAATCCTCTACCTCCTGCGCTGTGGTGGCCGCATATGCGGTCATTTCTTGTTTATAAGCGTCAATTTGTTGTAACAGTTGCTGCATAAGGCCGCAAAGATAAGTTTTTAAAGTATAGCTTAAAAGCAGGTTTAAGGTTTAGGGTTTAAGGTTTAAGGTTTAAGGTTGTCGTGGGTAAGCAGGTTATCCTTCTTTATACTAAATACTTTGTACTGCATACTTTTTATTATGTTACCAGCAGTAGGAATTCTAATCATCGTCCCTTGCGTCGCACTCTTGTGCTGCATTAATTCTATTGGCCAAAATGCAGCATCCCGAATTTATTTCGGGAATTCTGTTCTTTGTTCATCGTCGTGTTATGCGGCAGTTGTTTTTAATGGTTATTGTCATCAATGCCGAGTCCCTTTGGAGACTCGGCTGAGAAGCAAGCGTTAAGCACTATGCCTTCAGCGTTTAGCTTTCAGCTTTATGCTTTCAGCATTCAACAAAACTTACAACTTAAAACTTACCACTTACAACTTATCTTTGCACTCCTTTATCATAAAGCCTTTTTAATATCATGGCACAACATCCCCGCACGCAGGCTATACGCCTGCAAACAGAACGTACCGCACAAAAAGAGCATGCAAGACCTTTGTTTTTAACCAGTAGTTTTGTGTACGATAAGGCCGAAGACATGGCCGCCGCTTTTGAAGATGATACTTTAGATGTAAATATTTACAGTCGTTTTAAAAACCCCACTGTTGATGAGTTTGTAAATAAAATAGTGCATTTGGAAGGTGCCGAAGATGGCGTAGCCACAGCTACCGGCATGGCTGCAGTATTTGCTTCCTTCATGACTTTTTTAAGTGCCGGAGATCATGTTATTTCTGCATCGGCAGTGTTTGGCAGTACCCACTCCATTTTAACCAAGTACTTACCAAAATGGGGTATTACGTTTAGCTATTTCGACATGACCAAACCCGAAGAAATAGAAGCGCTGATTAAACCAAATACCAAGATGTTGTATTTGGAAACACCCAGCAATCCCGGCTTAGATATTATTGACCTGCAATTGGTAGGCGATATTTGCCGCAAGCATAATATTTTATTTGTGGTGGATAATTGTTTTGCCACACCTGCGGTACAACAACCTATTAAATATGGTGCACATTTGGTATTACACTCTGCTACAAAATTTATTGATGGGCAAGGTCGAGTATTAGGCGGTGTAGTTGTAGGCCCTAAAGATTTAGTATATCAATTGTATTTGTTTATCCGCAATACCGGACCATCTTTAAGTGCATTTAATGCCTGGACATTATCTAAAAGTCTGGAGACATTATTCATACGTATGGATGCCCATGCTGCCAGTGCCTTAGCATTAGCCAAACATTTAGAAGGCCATGCAAAAGTGAGCCGGGTAAAATACCCTTTCCTGCCATCGCATCCGCAACATGCCATTGCTATTAAACAAATGAACAATGGTGGTGGTATTGTAAGCTTTGAGGTTAAAGGCGGTATTGACAGCGGTCGCAAATTTTTAAATGCTTTACAAATGTTAAGCATGACCAATAATCTGGGTGATAGCCGTAGCATTGCCTCGCACCCGGCCAGCACCACCCATTCCAAACTAAGCGAAGCCGAAAGACAATCGGTGGGTATAACACCGGGTTTAATTCGTATATCGGTAGGACTAGAACATATTGATGATATTATTGCAGATATAGAGCAAGCTTTGGAGCAAGCTTAGTAAAGAAGAAGTAATAAAAAAGGTTAGCAATTGCTAACCTTTTTTATAGTGTAAATTTCTCTATCGTTAGTGAATGCAAAACTGAAAATGTAGGACACTGTCTTGTCCACAGTGTAAGTACAGCCGATGGCGGAACGGCGGTTTTCGGCCATAGCACAAAAAAGACTTTTACCAATAATAAAACAGTTTACATAAAGACGACCGGCCGAAAAATGAGCCTGAAGCCAATCGGCTGTACGGTTCCGCCTAACGGTGTTTTGCAATAACAACATCTTGCAGGCGGAATACACCTTGGGCAAGACTTGACTTTTTTGTTACTTTTTTTGTTAAGAAAAAAAGTAAAAGAGGATCTTGAGTCTGTAAACAAAATTTGTAGATACGCCGAGTCCACTGCCTACGCACTTAGCTATTAGTAAGACTCGGCTTTGAAATATAAAAAGGTTAGCAATTGCTAACCTTTTTATTGAAAAAGTTTTACTTCACTTTCTTCACAAACAACCTTGCACTATTAATCGCCAACACCACATCACTCAACGCCATAATTAACGCACCGTAGGTAGGCCCATACACACCCAGTAAACCAAAAGCCGCAATAGGTATGGCTACAATATTGTAAGAAAAAGCCCAGAACAAATTTTCTTTTATGGTAATAAAAGTATGCTTACCTAAACCCAATGCCATGGGTAGGTTTTTCAAACCATTGTTCATTAATACCACCGAAGCGGTTTGCATAGCCACCTGCGAGGAGTCGCTCATAGATACACCAATGGTTGCTTTGGCTAAAGCCGGCGCATCGTTAATGCCATCACCCACCATTACGGTTGGAGTGTTAATACTTTGGTCAGTTATATAGGCTAATTTTTGTTCCGGTGTTTGCTCTGCAATAACATTGGTAATGCCAACCTGTTTGGCTAAATCATTAGCTTTTTGTTGTCTGTCGCCACTTAATAAAATAGTTTTAATGCCTTTGTTTTGTAAATAACTTATTACTTCTTTTGCTTCGGGTCTTAGTTCATCCGTTACATCAATCCAGCCCAATAGCTCGTTGTTTTTTACAATGTACACGTTGTGGGTATGGTCGGTAGTAAGTGTAGCGGCCACTTTGTAAGAACCTGCTAGATACTGGTTGCCTTGCATATCCTCAGCTTGCATACCCAGGCCTTTTAGCTCTTCAATTTTTTGCCAGCGTATAGCAGTGTTGGTTTTCCAATCTGTTGCAATAATTTTGGCAATAGGGTGGTTGGAATATTTTTCTATAGAGAAAGCAATATTTTTAAATTCTTCTTCGCTGATACTGCCTGTTACTTTATAGCCTGCTAAAGAAAAATTACCGGTGGTTAAAGTGCCGGTTTTATCAAACACCACCTGTTTAATATTTTTAAATAACTCTAAGCTTTTTGCATTACGAAACAAAATGCCATTGCGTGTGCCACGTCCCAAACCTACGGCAATAGCGGCCGGTGTAGCCAGGCCCATCGCACAAGGACAGGCAATTACCAATACAGCAATGGCATTCATTAAAGCAGGTGATACATCTTTAAAATAAATCCAGTTGCCAATAAAAGTAATGGCGGCAATAGCTAATACTACAGGTACAAATACCGCACTTATTTTATCGGCCATTTGTTGTACAGGAGGTTTTTCACCTTGTGCTTGTTTTACCAAGTTTAATATATTGGATAAAACAGTTTCGTTACCGGCAGCGGTAACCTGTGCCCTAACCGTACCTTCAATTACTAAGCTGCCGCCTACTAAAATATCTTTTGCTTTTTTGTGTATTGGTTCGCTTTCGCCGGTTAACAGGGCTTCACTTACCTGTACATCGCCCCATAATATTTTACAATCGGCCGGTACTTGTTCACCGTTTTTTATCAATAACAAATCACCTACACGCAGGCTGTCACTGTCCACGGGAAAAACTTGTTCTTCGTATTTATCGTCAAAGGCAATCATGTTGGCGGTTACCTTTTGCGATTTTACCAAGGCATCCAACGATTTTTGGGTGGACTGCACCGTGGCATCTTCCATATAATTACCCAAAAATACCAGCGTGATAATGGTAGCCGCCGTTTCGTAGTACATATAACCGGCACCTAAATTAAAAATAGTACCTACCAGACTATAACCAAAAGCCGCTGTGGCGCCAATGGCAATTAACACATTCATGTTAGGTATTCCATTGCGAATACTTTTCCAGGCACTGGGTCCGTAAAAACTCATGCCGATTATAAAAACCGGCAAACAAAGTGCTAATTGCACCAAAGGGTTCATTAAAAAATGTATATGCACACCGGGTATCATGTGTAACATAAGCACCAGTGTAAATGGCAGACAAATCCAAAAGCGGCGTAAATGCGTCCATCCTTTTTTACCATGTGGGTGGTTGTGGCCTGCATGCGGATCATGTGCATTGGATATAACGCTATAGCCTAGCTCGTGCAGGCCTTTGGTTAATTGTTGCTCGTTTACGGTTGTGGTCGCATCAAAAATTACATCGCCGGTGGCGTAGTTAACTTTTACGTTTTTGTTGCCTTTTTTTTCTAAATACTTGTTAATGGTTAAGGCACAGTTGGCACAGTCCATACCATCCACCTTCCATTGTATTTTTTTATATCCGGGTTCTTTTTGTTCAGTATCTGTAGTCATAATATCAACTATTCTGTTAATAAAACAATTGCCATTGCTATAGGTTCGGCAAATAAATATTGTTTAACTGGTTACATAACTGTTATGCTATTACAAAGGTAAAAACTAAAGCCAGCCTTTATTTACTATGCCGGGAATATAAAAGCAACAACGTTGCTAATAAGTTCCTAATTTACAGTCGGGGTATTGTTGCTATTGTAATGGGCCGTACTATAACACGATGATGCACAGAAAACAATTTGGAAATTCGATAATTTGTAAATAGGATTAGGTATTTCATTCTCATTTTATTTTCACCATTGAATATGGGCAAGGCTTGAATGCCAAAACACAACGTAAAAGATTGTGAAAGATCCATTCCCTTTGATTTCTTCTGTTAAAT